>Ga0209396_1000029_pt1 | contig 220676 bp, 197 predicted proteins | sample GOMGulsemesocosm_6_FD_184638 | JGI IMG/M metagenome (GOLD analysis project Ga0209396, IMG submission 184638) | Methane-oxidizing microbial communities from mesocosms in the Gulf of Mexico - GOM8C Gulf of Mexico (SPAdes) (version 2) | ecosystem: Environmental > Aquatic > Marine > Cold seeps...
TATACACTGATTCTGCAGCAAACGCAGTTTTAGCTGGTCGTGAAAAGAACATCGTTGTTCAAGCTGAAAAAGACGGTTTTGTAGAAGCTGAATAATTTCAGTTTTTCATAACACTTTTTGCTATTGCTACAAGCGTTAAATGCTTGTAGCAACATATTAATTTTTATGCCCTGCTTTATTAGTTTAGGGGATAACTAAAATTGAGGAATTACCTATGACAGTTACTGCTGCTATGGTTAAAGAACTTCGTGCACGTACAGCTGCTGGCATGATGGATTGTAAAAAAGCGCTACAAGAAGCTGAAGGCGACATGGAACTTGCGATTGAAAATATGCGTAAGAACGGCCAAGCAAAAGCGGCTAAAAAAGCAGGCAATATCGCTGCTGAAGGTACTATTTTAATTAAAAGTGCTGATGGCGTTTCTGCATTGCTTGAAGTTAACTGTCAAACAGACTTCGTTGCTAAAGATGACAACTTCTTAGGTTTTGCTAACGAAGTTGCTGATGCTGCTTTAGCTTCAAAAGCTACTATCGAAGAGTTACAAGCTCAATTCGAAGAAAAGCGTATTACACTTGTGACTAAAATTGGTGAAAACATCAATATACGTCGTGTTGCATACGTTGAAGGTTCTGCATTAGCTTCATATAGCCATGGCGCTACTATTGGTGTTGTTGTTGCTGGTGAAGGCGATGCTGAAGCATTAAAGCATATCGCTATGCACGTTGCAGCAAGTAAGCCTGAATTCTTAACTCCAGCAGATGTTTCTGCTAGTGTAGTAGAAAATGAACAACGTATTCAGCTAGATATCTTAAAAGCTGAAAACGATGCTCTTGCAGAAAATAAGAAAAAACCAGTTGAATTGCTTGAAAAAATCATCATCGGCCGTATGAAGAAATTTACTGGTGAAATTTCTTTAACTGGTCAAGCATTCATCATGGAACCTAAGAAAACCGTTGGTGTTGTTCTTAAAGAGAAAGGCATTACGGTTTCTAACTTTGTTCGTTTAGAAGTTGGTGAAGGCATTGCTAAGAAAGAAGAAGATTTTGCTGCTGAAGTTGAAGCACAAATTGCTGCAGCAAAAGCTTAATTTTTAAGCATTTAACTCAGTAAAACAGTTCTTTTTTCAGTTTAGACTTTCGATAGTAAGCTAAACGTACTAAAATAGCCGCGGTCAAATTGATCAAGGCTATTTTTTTTCGCCTATTTTTAGACATAATACAGGAATGTTTTATATGAGCATCAGTCCAAAACCAATATATCGTCGAATTTTATTAAAACTTAGTGGTGAAGCACTAATGGGTGAAGAGGGTTTCGGTATTGACCCTAAAGTTTTGGATCGCATGGCTCAAGAGATCAAAGAATTGATTGAAATGGGCATTCAAGTTGGTTTAGTTATTGGCGGTGGAAATTTATTCCGTGGTGCAGGTCTTGCTGAAGCTGGAATGAACCGCGTTGTTGGCGACCAAATGGGTATGTTAGCAACCGTTATGAATGGCTTAGCAATGCGTGATGCATTACACCGTGCATTTGTTAATGCTAAATTAATGTCTGCTATTGATTTAGCTGGCGTTTGTGACCGTTATAACTGGGCCGAAGGCATAAGTTTATTGAAATCTGGCCGTGTTGTTATATTCAGTGCTGGCACAGGAAATCCATTCTTCACTACTGATTCCGCAGCATGTTTACGCGGCATTGAAATCGAAGCTGACGTTGTTTTAAAAGCAACTAAAGTAGATGGCATCTATTCAGATGATCCAGTTAAAAATCCAGATGCTACGTTATATAGTCAGTTAAGCTATAACGAAGTATTAGAAAAAGAACTTAAAGTGATGGACTTAGCCGCATTCACGCTAGCTCGTGATCACAGTATGACTATTCGTGTTTTTAATATGAATAAGCCAGGCGCATTAAAGTCAGTGGTAATGGGTGGCGATGAAGGCACAACTATCGATCACACTGAAAATTTAGTTTAATTTTTGATTTAAAGGAAATTCAACGTGATAAATGAAATAAAAAAAGATGCTCAAGAACGCATGGGCAAAAGTATCGATTCATTAAAAAGCAATTTAAACAAAGTAAGAACGGGTCGAGCACATCGCTCTTTACTTGATAATATAGTTGTTGATTATTACGGTATGGATACACCATTAAGCCAAGTCGGTAATATTGCTACGCCAGATGCGCGTACTTTAGCTATTACCGTTTTTGATAAAGGTATGATCGGTGCAGTAGAAAAAGCAATTTTGAAATCTGACTTGGGCTTAAACCCGTCATCTCAGGGCACGCTTATACGCATTCCTTTACCACCATTAACTGAAGAGCGTCGTAAAGACTTAGTTAAAGTGGTTAAAGGTGAAGCTGAAAACGCTAAGATTGCTATCAGAAATATTAGACGTGATGCTAATTCAGACTTTAAATCGTTGAACAAAGAAAAAGAAATCAGCGATGATGAAATGCATCAAGCAGAAGATGACATTCAAAAAGTTACTGATACATATGTAAAACAAGTTGATGATGTCTTATCAATTAAAGAAAAAGAGTTAATGGAAATATAATTTCTTTAACCAATTAAAATAAGCCGTAGTCTTTAGATAATTTAATCACTACGGCTTTTTTTATAGAAAATTTGAATTACGTTAGAACTGAATGACGGAACGTTTATGACCCAAGCAAATACTGAAACAATAACTAAAGTGCCACAGCATGTTGCAATCATTATGGATGGCAATGGCCGTTGGGCACAACAGCGTGGAAAAACTCGTGTCGCGGGTCATAAGTCAGGTGTTGAATCTGTTCGTACATCAGTGAGCACAGCAATAAAACAAGGCGTAAAAGCACTAACCCTGTTTGCTTTTAGTAGTGAAAATTGGCAAAGGCCCGAACAAGAGGTCAGTGTGCTGATGGATCTTTTTATGTTTGTTTTAACACGAGAAGTGAAGAAGCTCCATAAGAACGATGTACGCTTTCAAGTCATTGGTGATATATCTCGTTTTTCAGAGAAACTTCAGAAAAAAATAAAAATTTCAGAAGATTTAACCGCAAACAATAAAGGTATGGTATTGTCTGTTGCAGCTAACTATGGAGGCCGTTGGGACATAGCTAACGCTGCTAAAATTTTAGCTGAAAAAGTAGCTGATAAAACGATGTCTGTTGATGATATTTCTGAAGAAACTTTACATCAACATACTTGTTTAGCTAATTTACCTGAACTCGATCTACTTATTCGCACTGGTGGTGATTTCCGAATTAGTAATTTTTTACTATGGCAAGCGGCTTATGCTGAATTCTACTTTACAGAAACGCTATGGCCTGACTTTAATGAACAAGCCTTTATTACTGCCATAAGTTGTTTTGATCAGCGGGAACGTCGTTTTGGCAAAACTGGCGAGCAAGTAAAAATATAAGCCATAAAATTCAATATTACAAAAACAAAAACAAAAACAAAAACAAAAAACAAAAGTATTTAAAAGGGTATCCATTGTTAAAACAAAGAATTATCACAGCCGTCATCTTAGCGCCTTTAACTATATCCGCCATTTTCTATCTACCTTTAGATAAATTTGCCGCTTTGTTTATGGCTGTTATGGCTATTGGTGCTTGGGAGTGGGGACCTTTAATGGGCTTTACAAATAAACGCCGTCGCCTTGCTTTTGTTTCTGCAACCATTATTATTATTTCAGCTCTTTGGTACACACTTCCTTTATTACAGTTATGGACTATTAACGGAGAACTTCATTCAAGTGTTTCGTTTATTTTGTGGGTGGCTGTAGCTTGGTGGTTATTGTCTGCTGCTCTTACTTTTCTTTATCCTAGATATAGTAAGTTTTGGTCGAGCCATCGCTCTATACGTGCTGTATTTGGTTGGCTAACGCTGATCCCTACTTGGCTTGCATTTATGGTGCTTCGCAGCAATGACTACGGGCAAGAACCGTATCACGGCGCTCAACTCATCATGTTCTTATTTTTGATGGTGTGGAGTGCAGATATAGGGGCATATTTTGTTGGTAAATCGATTGGTAAACATAAGCTTTTACCTAATGTTAGTCCCGGAAAAACATTTGAAGGTTTTATTGGTGGCGTTGTATGCGCATGTATATTTATTGCTATCGCTGGATACTTTCTACATTGGCAAGCCCAGCAGTTTACCTTAGCACTAGTTGTTACCGCTATTATTACCACTGTTTCGGTATTAGGAGACTTGAACGAAAGTATGTTTAAGCGTCAAGCGGGCATTAAGGATAGTGGTTCAATTTTACCTGGTCATGGTGGTATTTTGGACAGAATTGACAGCCTAACAGCAACAGCCCCAATTTACGCCTTATGTTATGCTTTGCTAGGCTGGCAGTAAGCTTAATGATGCGTAAACTATGTATTTTAGGTTCCACAGGTTCTATTGGCGTTAGCACCTTAGACGTAGTGCGCTTGCATCCTAATTTATTTTCTGTTGAAAGTTTATCGGCAAATACACGAGTCGATGAAATGCTAGTGCAATGTCAGGAGTTCAACCCTGCTGTCGTCGTAATGGTTGACGATACATCGGCAGAGCAATTAAAAGATAAACTACACAATATTGGCTTAAGCCATATTAACGTTCGCAGTGGCAAACAGGCGTTAATTGATATTGCTAGCGATAATGGTACAGATACTGTTATGGCCGCTATTGTTGGCGCTTCGGGTCTTTTACCAACGATGGCTGCCGTTGAGGCTGGAAAAAGAGTGCTACTTGCTAATAAAGAAGCGTTGGTAACATCTGGCGCATTGTTTATTGATGCAGTAGAAAAGTATGGTGCAGAGCTACTACCCATTGATAGTGAGCATAACGCAATTTTTCAATGTTTACCGTCAAAAACACAAAAAGCGCTTGGCCGTTGTGACTTAGTTAGCAATGGCATTAGTAAGATACTATTAACAGGCTCAGGTGGCCCGTTTAGAACGTTACCCATTCAGCAACTGGACCAAGTCACTCCTGCACAAGCATGTGCCCATCCAAATTGGGATATGGGGCGAAAAATATCTGTAGATTCCGCGACTATGATGAACAAAGGTTTAGAGTTTATCGAAGCTAAGTGGCTGTTTAATATAGACCCTGACGACATTAAAGTCGTGTTGCACCCGCAAAGTACTATTCATTCAATGGTGCAATATAAAGATGGTTCAGTTATAGCGCAAATGGGTAATCCTGATATGCGTACACCTATTGCCCATGCCTTAGCCTTCCCTGACAGAATTGACGCAGGGGTTGCTCCTTTAGACTTTTTTAATACAAAACCTTTTGAATTTGAAGATGTCGATTATCAAAAATATCCTAATTTAAAATTAGCTATTGATGCATGTAAAAGTGGTCAAGGAGCATGTACTGCTTTAAACGCTGCTAATGAAATTTCAGTTGATGCTTTTTTGAACGAAAAAATTAAATTTACCGATATAGCAAAAATAAATGAAACTTCTGTGAATAAATTTGTCTCAGAAAGGGTGACATCGATTGATGAGGTTGTTGCTCTTGATTTAAAGGTACGAGAATTTTCACGTGATTTAATTGTGAATGATTATTTAAATAGCAATAAAGCAGTAAATGATAAAGGGTGTAAATAGTTGTTTGATTTTATTTGGAACTTAGCTTCATTTGTTGTCGCTTTAGGTATTTTAATAACGGTACATGAATATGGCCATTATTGGGTAGCCCGAAAGAATGGAGTTAAAGTAGAACGTTTCTCTATTGGTTTTGGCAAAGTGCTATGGCGCAGAGTTAATAAAGAAGGTACTGAGTTTGTTATTGCCCTAATACCATTGGGTGGATATGTAAAAATGTTGGACGAACGTGTTGATGATGTTCTCCCAGAGGATAGCGACAAAACCTTTAATGGTAAAACAGTGTACCAGCGTATCGCCATTATTGCGGCAGGACCATTTGCTAATTTTGCTTTTGCAATATTAGCCTTTTATTTGATGTTTCTCATTGGCGTTCCCAGTGTTAAGCCTATTGTCGGTGAAATTACTCCACAGTCTATTGCCCAAAAAGCCAATATTGAAAGTGATAGTGAAATCGTTGAAGTTGGCGGCCAAAAAACACTTGATTGGCAAGATGTTAACTTAGCTTTAGTCTCACAAATCGGTGAAAAAGAATTTACCATTAAGACCAAAGTTAAGGGCAGTGTTTCAACGGTAACTCACCATTTGGATACATCTGTATGGCCATTCTCTCCGGATAAAGAGTCAGCAATAGCAAGTTTAGGAATTGCACCTTTTCGAGCTCCTGTTTATGCCGAGCTCGCACATATCGAAAAAGGTAGTGCCGCAGATTTAGCGGGTTTACAAATTCAAGATAAGTTAATTACCATAAATGATGAACGTATTAATGGTAATTGGCAGAAGTTTTCAAAAATAATAAGTGAACTTCCGGAACAAAACGTTATATTAACCATCGAAAGAAAGGGGAAATATCAACAAGTATCTGTTACACCAAGTTTAATCGAACGTGCGGGCAAGTCGATAGGTTATTTAGGTGTGGTTCCTAAATCCGACCCTTATCCTCAAGAATACTTAATTGAATTAAACTACGGTGTATTTGAAGCGTTAAATCAAAGTGTAGAACGTAGTTGGAATTTAGTCGTTTTAAGTTTCAAAATGATAGGCAAGCTGATAACAGGTGATGTTTCTGTTAAAAACTTAAGTGGCCCTATCTCTATTGCACAAGGAGCAGGAAGTAGTGCACAATTTGGTTTGGTATATTTTTTAGGATTTTTAGCTCTGATCAGCATAAATCTAGGTATTATAAATTTATTACCTTTACCAGTACTTGATGGCGGGCACTTATTTTATTATCTTGTAGAAATAATTACAGGTAAGCCGGTGCCAGAAAAAATACAAGAAATAGGTTTTAAGTTTGGTGCCTTGGCACTATTGGGCTTAATGAGCATCGCATTATTTAACGATTTATCGCGGTTATAACAAAAAGAAGTAATAAAAGTTAGCATTTATGATAATTAAAAAAATTGCCCTTGCGGTATTATTAGGTGCCTTAGGTACAACAGTAGAAGCCTCTGAAGAATTTCAAGTTGAAGATATTCAAATAAAAGGATTGCAGCGTGTTGCCGTAGGTGCAGCATTAACTCATATCCCCTTTAACACTGGTGATACACTCAATGAGTTTCGTATTTCTCAATCGATAAAAGCCCTATACAAATCAGGACATTTTAGTGATATTGCGGTTTCTCGTGAGAATAATCGCATAACCTATCGAGTTAAAGAGCGCGCAACTATTAGTGAAATCATTTTTGATGGAAATAAAGATCTCAAAGATGAACAGTTAATAGAAAACCTTGATAGTAGTGATATTCGAGTGGGCGAAACCCTTGATATGACAGTTATCTCAGGCATTGAAGTAGGATTAGAAGATTTCTATCACAGTGTTGGCAAATATAATGCTGATGTAAAAGCTGAAATTACTCACTTACCGCGCAACAGAGTAAATGTTAGTTTTATTTTTGTTGAAGGTGATGCCGCAGCAATAGAGCAAATAAATATTGTCGGTAACGAAATTTTTGGTGATAAAGAATTACTAGAAAAACTCGAACTGACTTATGATTCACCTTGGTGGGACTTTATGGCGCAAGATCGCTATCAAAAGCAAACTTTACAAGGTGACATGGAAACGATTAAAAGTTTTTACTTAAATCGTGGTTATTTACAATATAAAGTTGATTCAACCCAAGTATCGATGACACCGGATAAAAAAGCGGTGTATATTGCGCTAAATGTTACCGAAGGTGATAAGTTTACGGTTAGTGACGTTGATTTTATTGGTGACATGGGCGGATTCGAGAAAACTATTCGTGCCATTAATCCATTGCGAGCCGAGCGGCTTTATAGTGGTGCTGATGTTACTTATACAGAAGAGACAATCAGTAGATTTTTAGGTCGTTATGGTTATGCTTACCCTAAAGTCAACGTTATCCCTGAGATTAATGAAGCAGAAAAAACGGTTAAACTTACCGTTTCGGTAGATCCAGGAAAGCGTGTTTATGTTAACCGTATTAATTTCTCAGGAAATAGTGTTACGGCTGACCGTGTATTACGCCGAGAAATGCGACAAATGGAAGGTGCTTGGTTATCAAATAATCTAGTTGAAGGTTCAAAACAATGGGTACAACGTTTACCATATATGGAAAACGTAGAGTTTGAAACTAAGCAATTGCCCGGAGAAGATGACTTAGTAGATATAGATTTTACTGTTAAAGAACAGGCGTCAGGCTCTTTTACTGCAGGTGTTGGCTATGGTTCTACGACTAACTTGAGTTTGAGTGCCGGAATACAGCAAAATAACTTCTTAGGAACAGGTAATCGTTTAGGTTTTAATATTAATACAATGAGCTATCAGCAAAGTGCAAGTATTTCTTATACGGACCCGTATTTTACTGTTGATGCAATATCACTAGGTGGGCAAATTTATTACAGTGAATTTGATGCCGGAGAAGCAAATTTAGAGCAATACAACAATAAAACTTATGGTGTTGGCTTAACTTTAGGCTTTCCTATCAATGAATATGTTCGTTTGAATCTTGGTGTTGGCTATAAGAACAATGCGATTACTCGATTACAAACCTATGAGCAAATTCAAGAGTTCTATGAATTATATTCAGATCCTAATAATCCGGATAGTGCGCTTAAATTCGAGAGTTTTGATCTTACAGCCAGTATTTCAAGAGTTACATTAAACCGTGGTACTTTTCCTACTGATGGGTCTAGCCAAAGCTTGACTTATAAAATGACAACTCCAAATTCAGATGTTAATTACTTTAAAATAAACCTTGATACTAAGTGGTATTTTCCATTGACCAGAGATCAGCGCTGGACAGTACTCACTCGTTTTAATGCCGGATATGGTAATGGTTATGGTACGGTTAGTGGCAATGATCAAATACTACCTTTTTGGGAGAACTTTAGAGCAGGTGGTTCTGACACATTACGTGGCTTTGAAAGCAACATCGTTGGTCCAAGAGCAGTATATCGTTACCCTACGCCAGTTTCCGGTTCACCTGATCCAGTTGAAGGCGGAAGTGGTTGCTGTTTAGGTCCAGATCATGATTATATCAATGTATCGACGAAGTCAGTGGGAGGGAATGCGATTATAGTTGCAGGTGTTGAGCTTATCGTACCAACACCTTTCCTTGATGAAGGCTTTTCTAATAGCGTACGGACTAGCTTGTTTGTTGATGCAGGTAATGTTTGGGATACTGAGTTTGATATGAATGACTTTGATGACTTAGCGACGGTTGAGTTTGAAAAAATTGATGATTACTCAGATATAAGTCGTTATAGAAGTTCAGCAGGTATATCTATTCAGTGGTTATCGCCAATGGGTCCAATGATATTTAGTTTTGCTAAAGCATTAAAATCAGAAAAAGATGACGATAAAGAATTCTTTAGCTTTAACATTGGTAAAACTTTCTAATTTAAGTAAATGGTAATAGGTAAAAAGTTTAATTAATATTGATTAAACTTTTCATTGGGGGTTTATTTAGATAAGTTAGCCCCCATAGCAATTAAATAATAATTATAATAATTATAATAATTAATGTAACCGACTCATGGTTACGTCAAAAATAATATTTTGGAGATAAAATTGAAAAAGTTCATTAAAACTATTGCTTGTACAGCAGTTGCATCAAGTTTGCTATTAGCAAGTTCAGTAATGGCTGCAGATCAAAAAATCGCGGTTGTTAATTTTCAAGAAGTTATGGGTAAAATTCCTCAAACTGCTAGTATTATGCAAAGTTTAGAAGCTGAATTTAAAGACGATAAAGCCGTACTAGTTCAGTTAGAAAAAGATATGAAATATTATCAAGAAAAGCAGCAGCGCGATGGTTCTTTGATGAGTGCAAAAGAAAAAGAAGATCTCAAAGCTCAAATTGATACTTTATACCAAGAATATCAAGCTAAAGGTAAAGTTTTTCAACAAGCAACAGGTGCTCGTAAAAATGAAGAAACGAACAAAATTGTCGCATTAGTGCGTCAAGCTATTGATAATGTTGCAGCTAAAGAAAAATATGACCTTGTTTTAGAGCAACAAGCGGTAGTTTTTTCAAAGCCTGATGCAAGTATTACAGATAAAGTTGTTGAGCAAGTGAGCAAACTTAATTAACAACACGTAAATTTGCTAGAGCTTTATCTAGCCAAAGGTTATCGTTAATCACTTGCAACTATTATTTATCATATTAGTTGCAAGTTTTGTTTATAGCCTAATAAACATCATATTTGTTTTAGATCCTTTTCAAGCTATGCTTTTATTAGCATCCATAATAATATTAAGTGCTTATGTCTTATACTCTCAAACAACTTGCTGACAAAATTGATGCCGTAGTCCATGGCGATGAAAACTATTTAATTGACTCCCTTGCAACATTATCAACAGCAAATGCCCAGCAAATATCATTTTTAGCTAATAAAAAATATAACCAACACCTTTCTACGACAAACGCCGGTGCGGTTATCATCTCGAGTCAGAGTCTGAGCGATTGCCAAACCAATGCTTTGGTCATGGATAATCCGTATTTAGGTTATGCACTTACTGCTCAGTTATTAGACTCTACGCCTAAACCGGCTCAAAACATTCATCCTTCTGCTCAAATTGCAAATGATGTCTCTTTAGGAAAAAATGTTGCTATAGGTGCTAACGCAGTTATAGAACAAGGTGCTGTTATCGCGGATAATGCTATTATAGGAGCAGGTTGTTTTATTGGTGAGCAAGCTATAATAGGTGCACAAAGCAAGCTTTGGGCGAATGTAAGTATTTATCATCGTGTTCAAATTGGCCGTAATTGTCTAATTCAGGCAAATACTGTGATTGGCTCTGATGGATTCGGCTATGCAAATGACAAAGGTCAATGGCTGAAGATCCCTCAATTGGGTACCGTAATTATTGGTGATAATGTAGAAATAGGAGCAAGTACGACGATTGATCGTGGTGCTCTTGAAGATACGGTTATTAAAAGTGGTGTTATTTTAGATAATCAAATTCAGATTGCTCATAATGTTGTTATCGGCGAAAATACCGCAATGGCGGCTTGTAGTGTGATAGCTGGTAGTACAACTATTGGTAAAAATTGTGTTATTGCTGGTCTAGTTGGTATAAATGGCCACATTGAAGTTGGTGACGGTATTGTATTCACCGGTATGACTATGGTGACTAAAAACATTAGCGAATCGGGTGTCTACTCCTCGGGTATGCCGTGCCAAACCAATAAAGAGTGGAATAAAGGTAATGCACGAATTCGTAAATTAGAAAGTATACTGACGCGCATAAAAAGTGTAGAGCATAATATTGAGCACTTAAACAAAATTATTGAAAAGGAATAGTCTGTTGGAATTAGCAAAAAACACCCTTGAAATTGCAGAAATTAAAGCATTGCTGCCACATCGTTATCCAATGTTATTGGTTGACCGTGTTTTAGATTATCAGCCAATGAAAACATTACATGCTATTAAAAACGTTACTATTAACGAACCTGTATTTAATGGGCATTTCCCTGAACTCCCAATTTTCCCAGGTGTAATGATTCTTGAAGCATTAGCTCAAGCAACAGGTATTTTAGGTTTTAAAAGTACTGATGGTCGCGATGAAAATGAAATGTATTTATTTGCTTCTATTGATAAAGCAAAGTTTAAAAAACCGGTTGTACCTGGCGATACCATGCATTTGCATGTTGAATTTATAAAGGAGCGTCGCGGTATGTGGAAGTTTTATGGCGAAGCAAAAGTTGATGGTAAAGTTGTCTGCTCTGCAGAACTTATGTGTGCAAGAAGAGTGGTGTAAATTTTGACGACTAACAACGAGAATTTAATACATCCACAAGCAATAATCGAAAATGGTGCCACGATCGGCAATAATGTACGTATTGGCCCTTGGACATATATAGCTAAAGATGTAGTTATTGGTGACAACTGTGTTATTAATTCTCATGTTGTTATCAAAGGTCCAACGACAATTGGTCAAGGCAATCAGTTTTTTCAATTTGCGAGTATCGGTGAAGATTGTCAAGATCTGAAGTATGCTGGTGAACATACTGAATTAACCATTGGTGACAACAATGTTTTTCGTGAATCTTGCACAGTACATCGTGGTACGACTCAAGATAACAGCCTAACCAAAATTGGCAGTAACAACTTATTTATGGCTTATACACATGTAGCTCATGACTGTGTTGTTGGTAATAACTGTATTTTAGCTAATAATGCGTCTATTGCCGGTCATGTGCATGTAGGTGATTATGCGATATTAGGTGGCATGACAGGTGTACATCAGTTTTGCCATATTGGTGCACATAGTTTTGTGGCGGCAAATACCCTCATATTAAAAGATATTCCACCCTATTTAATGGTTTCAGGGCAACCTGCTTCACCTTTTGGTTTGAATTCTGAAGGGTTAAAACGTAGAGGTTTTGATAAGAATGTCATCTTAATGATTAAGCGCGCTTATAAAGAAGTTTATCGGAAAGGTTTGAATGTTAATGAAGCCTTAGTAAACGTTGAAGCTTTAGCTGATGATATACCTGAATTGACTTTTTTCGTAGAGTTTATTAGAAACTCAAGTCGCGGTATTGCGCGTTAACTGCGATAAAATCAGCCATTGTAAAAAGTAGTAGAGAAACTTTAATGAACGACACTTTAGAAAATCAGGCTATTCCAATAACACCACTAAGTGAAGGTGATTCTACTTCAGGGCTTAATCCCGTCTTTGGAATTGTTGTTGGCGAGCATTCAGGCGATACCTTAGGTGCTGGCCTCATGTCATCGTTAATGTGTGTTTACCCTAATGCTAAGTTCGTTGGCATTGGCGGCCCTAAAATGCAAGCGTTAGGCTTTGAGAGTCTATTTGAAATGGAAGAACTCTCAGTGATGGGCATCTTTGAAGTTTTAGGGCGTCTTAAGCGTTTATTTCATGTAAAAGATTGTTTATCGACGCACTTTATTGAAAATAAGCCTGATGTATTTATTGGTATCGATGCCCCTGACTTTAATCTACGTTTAGAACTTACTTTAAAAGAGCAAGGTATTAAAACAATCCATTATGTTAGCCCATCTGTTTGGGCATGGCGTGAAAAACGTATTTTTAAAATTGAAGCGGCAACAGATATGGTTTTGTCATTGCTGCCGTTCGAAAAAGAGTTTTATGACAAATATGAAGTACCCTGTACTTTTGTAGGTCATCCTCTTGCAGACGACATTCCATTATCATCAGATAAAGTCGAAGCAAGACAAGCATTAGATTTACCCCCGAATAAAAAAATTCTCGCACTTATGCCGGGTAGTCGTGGTGGTGAATTATCTCGTTTAGTTGAACCTTTTTTACATTCTGCAGCGCAGCTATTAGAACAAGACTCCGAATTACATTTTATTGTTCCGATGATCAGCGAAAAAAGGACCGAGCAATTTAATCAATTGAAAGAGAAAATAGCACCTAATTTAGCTGTTACTATCATTACTAATAAAACTCAGCAAGTTATGGCTGCAAGTGATTGCTTATTGATGGCATCGGGTACAGTTACTTTAGAAGCTGCACTGGTAAAACGTCCAATGGTTATTTGTTATAAATTCAATGCGTTTACCTACCACATGTTTAAAGGTCTAGTTAAATTAAAATGGTTCTCATTACCTAATTTATTGACTAAAAAAACTTTAGTGCCTGAATTATTACAGGGTAAAGTTACCATTGATAACATCGTGCCTTTAGTGAAAGAACGCTTATATCAAGACCAAAGTTCACTTGAAGATGAATACATGAATATTCATCTCGCATTAAAGAAGAATGCCAGTAAACAAGCGGCGAAAGCTGTAATGGATTTAATGTCAAAATGAGTACCACAATTTCCCCCGAGACTAACAAAGCCAAAACTAAAAAAGTAACAAAGCCGAAAAAAAAATTTGCCCCTTTCGAATATCCTATTGCCTACTGTATTGCCGGTGTCGATGAAGTAGGCCGGGGTCCGTTAGTTGGTGATGTAGTTACTGCTGCAGTTATTCTTGATCCTGAAAATCCTATTGAAGGATTAATGGACTCAAAAAAACTATCGGATAAAAAACGCCAAATCCTTTTTGTTGAAATAAAAGAAAAAGCAATTGCCTGGGCTATTGGACGAGCAAGTCCCGAAGAAATAGACACATTAAATATTCTTCATGCCACCATGTTAGCTATGCAAAGAGCTGTTCAAGATTTGTCAGTGACGCCAGATTATATTTTAGTTGATGGAAACCGTTGTCCCACTTTTATGAATACTAACGGAAATATTGCTTCACAATCTGTTGTTAAAGGTGATGATCGTGTTAGTGAAATAAGCGCAGCATCTATATTAGCCAAAGTCGTTCGTGATGATGAAATGTTAGCTTTGGATGAGTTACATCCAGAGTACGGTTTCGCCAAACACAAAGGTTATCCGACCAAAGCACATTTGGAAAAAATCGTTGAACATGGAGTACTTGATTGTTATCGCGCTAGCTTTAAACCGGTAGCACAAGTCATTGCCATGCAAGGGGTTCTCCCGACAAAAACACATTCACAAGAAAGCCAGGTGAAGTGCTAATGTCAGAGCAAGCATTAGTCGAATCAGAAGATTCTGGGCTAGAAACAACTCAAACAGTTCCACAGCCCAAGTTTATTCATTTACGTGTCCATAGCGATTACTCAATGTGCGATGGTTTGAATAAAGTAAAACCGATTATCGCTCAGGCTAGTGACTTTGGCATGCCTGCTCTTGCTTTAACTGATCAAACAAACCTGTGTGGACTTGTTAAGTATTATCATGCTGCCCATGGAGCAGGTATTAAGCCTATAATCGGCTGTGACCTTTGGGTAAAGAGTGATGAATTAGAAGACGAACTTTGTAGAATTGTCGTATTATCGACAGATAATGTCGGTTATAAAAACTTAACTGAACTTATTTCTAAAGCCTACCTACGTGGTCATGTTCAAGGCAAAGCTGTTATCGACAAAGACTGGTTGATTGAACATGCCTCCGGGTTAATTCTATTATCTGGGGGGCGTGAAGGGGATATTGGTAAAGCGCTCATTAAAGGTAATGTCGAACTTGTCGATGAGATGGTTCATTTCTATCAGAAGTATTTTCCTGATTGTTTTTACCTTGAGCTAATCAGAACTAATCGAGCAAATGAAGAAAACTATATTCATTTAGCCGTTGCACTGGCTGAAAAGGAGTCTCTTCCTGTCGTCGCGACTAATGAAGTGATGTTTATATCTCCTGAGCGATTCGATGCCCATGAAATTCGTGTAGCGATTCATGATGGTTTTACCCTTGGTGATAAACGTCGTCCAAAAAAATACTCTAAAGAACAGTATTTACGTAGTGAAGCTGAAATGTGTGAATTGTTTTCAGACATTCCAGAAGCGCTTGAAAATACAGTAGAAATAGCAAAACGTTGTAATGTCACTGTTACATTGGGTGAGTATGTATTACCTGACTTCCCAACGGAAGGCTTACCAATAGAAGATTTCTTAGTAAAAGTTTCAGAAGAAGGCTTACAAGAACGTTTAGAATTTATTTTTGATAAAGATGCTGCTGACTTTGCTGAAAAACGCAAACCCTACGACGAACGTTTGGCTATAGAGCTTGAAGTGATCAATAACATGGGCTTCCCTGGTTATTTTTTGATCGTAATGGAATTTATTCAGTGGAGTAAAGATAATAATATTCCTGTAGGGCCTGGTCGTGGTTCTGGTGCTGGGTCGCTGGTGGCTTACGCACAAAAAATTACTGACTTAGATCCCCTTGAGTATGATTTACTTTTTGAGCGATTCTTGAATCCTGAACGTGTTTCTATGCCTGATTTTGATGTCGATTTTTGCATGGACAGGCGTGATGAAGTCATTGATCATACTGCGGAACTCTATGGCCGTGATGCAGTATCGCAAATTATTACTTTTGGTACCATGGCTGCGAAAGCGGTTATTCGAGATGTAGGTCGAGTGCTTGGTCATCCATATGGTTTTGTTGACAGGATCTCAAAACTGATCCCGCCAACACCGGGTATGACCTTAGCTAAAGCATTTGAAGAAGAGCCCAAATTACCAGAAGCTTATGCGCAAGACTCAGAGGTAAAAGATTTAATTGATATGTGTCGTATCTTAGAAGGTACTACACGTAATGCTGGTAAACATGCCGGTGGCGTTGTAATCTCGCCAACAACAATAACGGACTTTGCACCACTATATTGTGATGACGAAGGCAAGAACCCTGTCACGCAGTTTGATAAAAATGATGTTGAAGATGCAGGCTTAGTTAAATTTGATTTCTTAGGGCTTCGAACGTTAACTATTTTACAATGGGCTATTGAAATGGCTGATGTAAAATTGTTAAAAGAAGGCAAAGAGCCTATCGACATCACTCGTATCCCTCTAGAAGATCCTGCCAGCTTTAAAGTGTTACTAAAGTCAGAAACAACAGCTGTTTTCCAGCTTGAGTCAAGCGGTATGAAATCGCTGATTGCTAAATTAAAACCGGATTGCTTTGAAGATATTATTGCACTGGTTGCACTCTTTAGACCCGGACCTTTACAGTCAGGTATGGTTGATAACTTTATTGAGCGTAAACACGGCCGTGAAGAAGTTAGTTATCCCGATGCCACATGGCAACATATTGATTTAAAGCCTATTCTTGAGCCTACTTACGGTATTATTCTATACCAAGAGCAGGTTATGCAAATTGCACAAGTCTTGGCTGGTTACTCGCTCGGTGGCGCAGATATGCTTCGTCGTGCTATGGGTAAGAAAAAGCCTGAAGAAATGGCGAAGCAGCGTGATGGTTTTGAGCAAGGTGCTATAAACCGTGGTGTTGATGGCGAACTTGCGATGAAGATTTTTGATCTCGTTGAAAAATTTGCCGGTTATGGTTTTAACAAATCACACTCAGCGGCTTACGCACTGGTTTCTTATCAAACGTTATGGATGAAAACTCATTATCCTGCGCCATTTATGGCTGCGGTAATGTCGGCGGATATTGATAACACTGAAAAAATTGTTACGCTTGTTGATGAGTGTGGCAATATGGGCATCGATTTACTTCCTCCTGATGTCAACGCTGGCCAATATAAATTCACCGTCAATGAACAAGATCAAATTGTCTATGGCATAGGCGCTGTTAAAGGTGTAGGGGAAGGACCTATTGAAGCGATAATTGCTGCTCGAGAAGAGGGAGGGCCATTCATTGACCTTTTTGATTTTTGTGCTCGCCTTGATCTGAAAAAAATTAATAAACGCGTACTAGAAAAACTAGTCAAAGCGGGGGCCATGGATAACCTCGGCCCTAAAAAAAGTGTCAATGGAAAAGAAGAGCCGCATCGTGCTGTTTTATTTGCTACTTTGCCAGAAGCAATAAAGGCAGCGGATCAACATGCCAAAGCACAAGCTGTTGGTCAAAATGACTTGTTTGGCTTAATTAACGAAGAGCCAGAAGATACTCGTCAAGCATTTAAAGATGTGCCTATGTGGGCTGAAGAAGTTTGGCTTAACGGTGAAAAAGAAACACTCGGCTTATATTTAACGGGCCACCCGATTAATCGATTCTTATCTGAAATCAAACATTACGCCACAGGGCGCTTAGTGAGCCTTCAGGCTACAAGTAAAGATAAAACTACCGTTGCGGTTGGTTTAGTCTTAGGCGTAAGGGTAATGGTAAATAAGCGCGGCAGACGATGGGCACTGGTTACGCTTGACGATAAAAGTTCTCGTATGGATATTAGACTATTCCCAGACGACTATGATAAATTTGCAGAAATACTTGTTAGTGATGCCATTTTAGTCTGTAGCGGACAGGTCAGCTTTGATGAATACTCAGGAGGCATTACAATGACTGCCCGAGATATCATGACAGTTGCAGATGCTCGGGAAAATTATGTCAAATCAGTCGATATAAATGTTAACAAAACTAAGGCTGGTGAAGGTTTTATTGCTAAATTTACAGAGGTACTAACACCGTATAAAGATGGTACTTGTCCAATTCGATTGTTTTATCAAAGAGATGAAGCAAAAGCTATGCTAGAATTGGGCGTACAGTGGCGAGTAACGCCAGCAGACCCTTTATTACATGAATTGAAAACCTTATTAGGTAACGAAGATGTTGCTTTAAGGTTTAAGTAGTTGAGGCCATGTTAAATGGTAACTTGTTGTTAACCATAATAAATAAATCATAACAATGTCGGTTGAGATTTTGTTATCAACTTAATAGTAAGCACATACTTATTAAGTACTCTATTTGAACAATCATGCTGTTAACAATAGAACGGCAGAGAACATAGGTAAGAATAATCATATGTCATTAAATTTTTTAGATTTCGAGCAACCGATTGCTGAGCTTGATGCAAAAATTGAAGAGTTACAGTTAGTTAATAACGGTCAAGAATTAGATCTTGATCTGGAAGAGCAAATTACTCAATTACGTGGTAAAAATGCGGAATTAACCAAAAAGATTTTTTCTGATCTTGACCCTTGGCAAACAGCTCGTGTAGCTCGTCATCCACAACGTCCGTATACGCTTGATTATTTACCGCGTATTTTTACTGAATTTGATGAGCTTGCTGGTGATAGACACTACGCAGATGACCGAGCAATTGTCGGCGGGACTGCGCGTTTAGACGGTAAGCCAGTGATGATTATTGGTCATCAAAAAGGTCGCTCGACGGCTGAAAAAGTGAAACGCAATTTTGGTATGCCTCGCCCTGAAGGTTATCGTAAAGCATTACGTTTAATGCAAATGGCTGAACGTTTCAATATGCCAATTATTACTTTTATTGATACACCAGGCGCATATCCTGGTATTGGCGCAGAAGAGCGTGGTCAAAGTGAAGCAATTGCAATGAACCTAAAAGTTATGGCACGTTTGTCGGTACCTATTATTTGTACTGTTATCGGCGAAGGTGGTTCTGGTGGTGCTTTAGCTATTGGTGTTGGTGACCGAGTTAATATGTTGGAATACTCTACTTATTCAGTGATTTCACCTGAAGGCTGTGCATCTATTCTATGGAAAACAGCAGAAAAAGCCCCTTTGGCTGCTGAAGCTATGGGGATAACCGCCAAGCGCATTAAAGAGTCAGGACTTATTGATAACATCGTTGAAGAGCCTTTAGGGGGAGCACATCGTGATATGGATATTATGGCGGCTAACTTAAAACAATCATTAAAAGCTAACCTTGCTGAGTTAGAAGGCTTAACAAAAGACGAGTTAATTGAAAAGCGTTACGACAGATTAATGTCTTTCGGTTATTGTTAATCGTTTACTTCAATAAATAACAAAAATGCAAACATTAAATGTTTGCATTTTTGTTTATAAATAGTCCATATTTTATGTTGTCTATCGAATCATACGTTGAAGCATTTTTTTTAAATCATGCTAATAGAAATATCCTAATCGCATACAGCGGCGGGGTTGATTCGCAAGTTATATTGCATTGCCTTGCCTCATTAAAAAATCAAGACCGCTTAAAAGCATCTCTTCGTGTTTGTCATATAGATCACGGCTTAAGTGAAAATTCAGTTCAATGGCAAGACTTTGCGACAGAGCAGTGTAATCAACTTAACATCCCTATAGAAATCGTCTGCGTAAACGTACAAGTGCAAGCACAAAAGAGCTTAGAGGCACTTGCTCGTGATGCGAGGTATAACGCGTTGAAGTCGGTTGCGAAAGATGGAGATTTAATTGTTACGGGGCATCATAGTGACGATCAGGTTGAGACTTTCCTACTTGCACTTAAAAGAGGTTCTGGTTTAAAGGGCTTATCAGCAATGCAGAAGGAGATGAAATTAGGGCAACAGTTATTAGTTAGACCTTTACTCAATTTTTCTCGTGCAGATATCGAACGTTATGCAAAAGAACATCAGCTTGCTTGGATTGAAGATGAGTCTAATATTGACGAGCGCTTCGACCGCAATTTTTTACGCCATCAAATTTCACCTAAGCTATCGAAACGTTGGCCAAGTATTAATAGCACCATAGCCCGTAGTGCAGAGCATTGTTTTGAAGCGCAGCAATTATTAGATGAACTAGCACAACAAGACCTAGCAAAAAGTCAGCTTTCAACAAGAGTCCTAGATACTGCTACCTTACTAGCGCTAACTCAAGCACGTTTTAATAATACGCTTCGATATTTTTTGTCTATGCATAATATTCTAATGCCCAGCAGTCAGCAGTTACAACAAGTTCGTCTACAACTGTGCGCGGAAGGTGATAAATCCCCTATGGTACAGTTAGCTAATTGCTGTTTAAGGCGTTATAAGAATGAGCTGCATTTAACTGACATTTTTAAAGATCTTTCTTCATGGCAAAAAACGCTTAACTTAACAGCTGCCACCGGAACCAAGTTATTAGCATTACCCGATAATTTAGGAAGGTTAACCTTCTCTATAGGTAAAACAGCAGATCATCAAAAACATTGTTGGCAGGCTACTATTCTTGCGCCGAAGCCGGAGCAAATTGTATCGATTAGCTTTGTTCACCAAAATCCTAAGTGTTCGCCTCAATACCGGCAACATTCACGATCGCTAAAAAAGGTGCTTCAAGAATTAGCTATTCCCCCTTGGCTCAGAAAAAGAACACCATTCGTTTTTTATGATGGTGTTCTTGTTGCGGTACTAGGACAGTTTGTTTGTAAAGAATACTTAGCTGACCATACAACTGAAGCACTTGTTATTATCTGGGAACGTTAATTGTCCTCTTTATAATGCGATACACCGAATTACCACTAGACACTCATTGGCGTTAAGTGGTAAAAATCTTAGTCAAAATAAAATATTGACTTTTTTAACTAATATAAGAAAAATAAAAAATTATGACAATAGATAATCCCCCACTAGAAAGTAAGTCGCTGCTTGATAAATTAAAAGCCATTAATATCGTTAATCAAATCATTATCGCTATTATTGCGGGTATAGCATTGGCGCTTGTTTCTCCCGATATCGCAAAATCATTCTCAATACTTGGTAGCTTATTTGTAAGCGCACTAAAAGCGGTAGCACCGATATTAGTCTTAGTGTTAGTGGCTTCATCTATAGCTAACCAAAAAGCGAATAGTGATGCCAAATTAAAGCCTATTGTCGGGCTTTATTTATTGGGAACAATAAGTGCTGCGTTAGTTGCTGTAGCGTTAAGTTTTGCTTTCCCTGTGCAATTAACCTTAGATTTAGTTGGCGCAAGCGCGAACCCACCACAAGGTCTAGGTGAAGTATTAACAACATTGGCGTTTAAAATTGTTGATAACCCTTTTAATGCGGTTGTTACTGGTAACTTTATTGGCATATTAGCCTGGGGCTTAGGTTTAGGCTTTGCTTTGAAAAAGGGTAGTGAGTCAACAAAGGTCATGGTACACGACTTTGCTGAAGCTATTTCAAGCGTGGTGAAGTTAGTTATTCGTTTTGCACCATTAGGTATTATGGGCTTAGTTGCTAATACAGTGGCAACTACTGGCTTTGATACCTTAGGGGAATTTAGCCACTTAGTTTTAGTGCTTTTAGGTGCTATGTTAATCATTGCACTTATTGTAAACCCATTAATTGTTTATTTGATTATGCGTAAAAATCCGTATCCGTTAGTGCTGACTTGTTTAAAAGAGTCGGGTATTACTGCGTTTTTCACTCGAAGTTCTGCAGCTAACATCCCTGTAAATATGGCGTTGTGTGAAAAGCTAGATTTACATGAAGATACTTATTCGGTTTCGATCCCTTTAGGGGCAACCATTAATATGGCTGGAGCGGCTATTACCATTACCGTATTAACACTTGCTGCGGCAAACACCTTAAATATTGAAGTAGACTTTGCTACGGCTATTTTATTGAGTGTAATCGCCTCGGTATCAGCTTGTGGTGCTTCCGGTGTTGCTGGTGGTTCCTTGCTACTTATTCCATTGGCTTGTGGTTTGTTTGGTATTAATACCGACATTGCTATGCAAGTTGTCGCGATAGGTTTTATTATTGGTGTGATTCAAGATTCGGCTGAAACGGCATTAAACAGTTCTACCGATGTTGTATTTACGGCGGCGGCGTCTCATCATGCTACGAAAAATTTATAGCGTTTAGTTTTAGTAGATAATAAAAAACACCAGACTATTTGAATGGTGTTTTTTATTTGAAAGTATTAAATATTTACTTCTTGATACGACGAGAAGCTAACCCTAAAAGACTTAAAGCAAAAATGCCTAATGTGGTCGGTTCAGGTACAGAAGTAACTTCAGTGGCTGTGATACTAAAATTAATTAATGTATCGCCTTCATCTGGAACATAATCATCATGAATGCTTAATGTCCACGTATTGTTGATAGATTGACCATCAAATGCCGATAAAGCTGAATAGGATTGGTAACTACCAACAGCATCACCGCTAGTTGGTGAACTATTTAGGCTTTCATCATCAAAAGTAATATTAAACAAACCACTATTGTCATTATCTGGAGACATTAATAACTGTACTGTGGTGATACCGTTTGATAAGTACATATCAAGATCGGTCCAAATAGTTATGCCGCCTAATTCAACATGTACGTTTAAATCTGCAATTGAAAAGTTATCAGTAACGGTAACGGTAAATTCTGATGCTGGGTCACTATCCACATCATTTCCAGTAGTCCCCACATAAGTATGCTCAATAACTCCTGCGTTAGCTAAGCTGCTAAGAGAAAGAACAAGCGTTGTTAGTATTATTTTTAAATGTTTCATTTTATTCCTTATATTCCATTTTAGGAGGTGGATCCATTAAGTCAGTTAAATTTAAAATCATAATGAAGCACTACGCCTAAGCAACAACTAAGCCAAGGTTGTTATTTGTATTGTTTTCAGTCTGTTATGCTTGTTTTTGTTCCTATTGGGATTATAAATGTAAAACTTTTCGACATTAGTTAGGATGTGTTGCATCTTAATACAGGCAAATAACAAAACATTACAAACTCTCAGTTTGACTTCATTAAAATAGCCTCATTCAATAAATTTATGTTTCGGTGGTTTTTATGATTAGTTCACTCTCTCAATCTTTAGTTACCAACCCTTACCATGTTTCGGTTCCTCCTATTCAAGAAATAGTGAATACGACCGTAAAGCCGCTGCATCATTCAAGTAACCAATCAAATACTTATTTAAAGCAACCACATAATAAAAAGCTTTCATTACCATATGCCGATATGGAAAATAATTCTATTTCTAACATGTCAATTTATGAGCTTGAAAATGCCGTTACTTCTGCTATTCAAGATAAAGTTAACGAAACGAGTGCTGATATCCAAGAACAAAAAGAAAGTATTTGGCAGTTAGGTATGCAGCAACAGTACGTCGAATCACAAAAAGCGGCGCTAAATGCTTATGTTGTTTCTGCAACAGGTGAAGGCATTGATGATGCAAGTAATAGCTTAACGAGTGATACGACTAATGAAGGGCTAACACAAATGTATATGTCGTTAGTTGAGCAAGAGCTGAAGTTAAAATATGGTGATGAACTAAAGCCAGAATGTCCACATGATCCATTTGTGCCTGGTGATGTTTATATTCAACCGATGCCAGAAACAATTTCGGAGCTGGCTAATCAGCAAATGATTAAGCAGTATAATAGTGTTCAGCATCAAGGCCGTTCATCGTTATTACATTTAAGTGCCTAGCGAACAACTATATTTACAGGCATAATAGCCAAAAATTATACTCCCCACATTAGCGGAATAATATTATGCCTACCGAAAATGCTTTAAAAGCACGTAGTAACACTAGCTGTGAATTATGTACGTCGACAGACAACTTAACTGTATTCCCTGTACCTCCAACTAGTGACTTAAGTGCACAGCAGTGTGTATATCTTTGTGGCACTTGCACTGCGCAAATTAATGGTGATATAGCGTTAGATGTTAATCATTGGCGTTGTTTGAATGACAGTATGTGGAATCAAGAACCTGCAGTACAAGTTATGTCGTACCGTATGCTTCACAAACTTTCATCAGAAAGCTGGGCGCAAGATGCATTAGAAATGATTTACATGGAAGATGATGTAAAAACCTGGGCTGAACAAGGTATCGCAGCGGCAGAACGTGAAGGACCAACTCGCGACAGTAATGGTACTGAATTACAAGATGGTGACGACGTTACCTTAATAAAAGATTTAAAAGTAAAGGGCGCAAACTTTACTGCAAAGCAGGGCACCATGGTTCGGGGCATTACACTCACCGATAACCCTGAGCATATTGAAGGTAAAGTAAACGGCACGCGTATTGTGTTAGTTTCAGCCTATTTGAAAAAAGCTTAATAAGCATTAGTTATACTAAAAGCCCTTCAAATGAAGGGCTTTTTTATGTTCAGACCTTTCTCAGACATCCTGTCTTCCAAGGCATTAGTACATCCATGTAAGTCGATGAACGGTATAACGCGGTGGCATGGATGTTAATGAGCGTATATGTTCAGGATGGTCTTTCTCAGACATCCTGTCTTCCAAGGTATTCGGGCATTCATTCACATTGATGTAAGGGCATGAAAATAGTATAACCAACGTCGCTACCTGATAACTATCCATTTGATATTATTTGAGGTGAAATTTATTTGATAATGGTCATTGACTTAGTTAAATAAAATCGCCATTATTTCTCTTCGCATATTACAGTGCGTTTTATATATATATAATTTACTTATTAAAGAACCGTAATTTACATGTTAACCATAGCCCTTAATACTATTAAGAATTGTCTCTACCAAAATAGACTGACTGTCATAGTCAATCGTTGGTATGCCTCTGCTATGGCGACGAATTATTGTGGTGTTACTGAGTAAAATTAGTTAACTTTTTTGGCCACAGTCTCACACTGTGGTTACGATGTTTCTCTCTTCAGTGTTTTTCTCCCGCTAAATCATTCAATTTAAAACACTTTAAGGAGTTCTAAATGTCAGTCCCTATCGCCTATCTTGCCGTCATTATTATTTGGTCAACCACACCTTTAGGCATTGTTTGGAGTAGTGAAACCATTCACCCAACGCTCGCGGTTTTACTGCGTATGATGATAGCGGTATTGCCTGGGTGGTTATTATTAAAAGCGTTCAGAATTGAACTCCCTTGGCATAAGCAGGCAATAAGACTTTATAGCTTTTCAGCCATTGGTGTTTTTGGAGGCATGTTGTTCTCTTATATGGCTGCGGGTTATATTTCCTCAGGCCTGATGTCGTTGATGTTTGGTTTGTCGCCGATTTTATCAGGTGTTCTGAGTAAGCGTATTTTAGCTGAAGCCTCTCTGTCATTGGCGAAAAAAATAGCACTGCTAGTTGCCATTTCAGGTTTGGCCATTGTTTGTTATGACAAAATATCACTAGCAGAAGACGCTTATATTGGTGTGATTTCGGTGCTGATCGCGGTGAGTTTCTTTAGTTTAAGTGGCGTATTAGTAAAAAGCGTTGAAGTGGCAATTAACCCTATGGCTACAACCGTGGGGACTTTATTATTTAGCATTCCTCTGTTTATTACTGTTTGGCTCATTTTTGATGGGAATGTTCCTTATGAAACATGGAGCAGTAAGTCAATTTTCAGTGTTATTTACTTAGGTGTTATAGGTTCATTAGTGGGGTTTATTGCTTATTTTTATGTACTACAGCGATTAAAAGCGAGCACAGTTGCATTGATAACGATGATCACGCCAGTGGTTGCTATTTCATTGGGGGCAATACTAAACAATGAAGTGATTAGCACTAATTTAGTGGTTGGTGCTTTTGCAATTATTACCGGGTTAGCAATTTATCAATGGGGTGATTTAGTGAAAAAGCATTATAGTAAAAGTTATGCAAGGTCATAAAAATATAACCATAGGGTTTCGACAAGCACAGCAAGAGGATATCCCTTTTCTATTGCGGCTAAGAAAAGACTCTATGGGCGAGCACTTAATCGCAGCAGGGTTGAATTTATCTCAGCAGCAACATCTTGAGCGGATTAACGAGTACTTTGACGATTCGTCAATTATTTTGATGGATATGCAGCCCATAGGTTTAATTAAACTAGGATTGATGAAGGAAAAACTGCATATTAGGCAATTACAAATATCGCCGAAATATCAAGGGAAGGGTATAGGAAGTAAGGTATTAACGTTAATTAAAGCAAAAGCGAAACGTTTAGAATTACCGCTAACACTTAATGTTCTTTTGGCTAACCCTGTTATATCCTTGTATTTACGCCATGGTTTTGTCGTTACCGAGCAAAACGAGGTAGAGTATCAGATGTGCTGCAAGCCATGATTTACGGTTGATAAAATAAAAAACCAGCAAGTAATTGCTGGTTTATTAATTTACAGGAAAAAAGGTTTAGTAAATTTTACCTTTCCCGCGTACTTTTTTCGTATCGATACGTGTTGGGGTAATGCTGCCATCAACAAGTCCTTGCGTAGCAACAGATAACGACTCAATAACTTTATACATAGAATCTAAGTCTAAGCTATTAATATCATCAGAGGTTTGATGATAATGCTGATCTTTATCTAACTGCGTACTGCTAAAACTATGTGCCGGAACACCTAAGCGAGCAAGTGTTGCATTGTCAGAACGGTAAAATAACCCTTGTTTAGGATAAGGGTCTTTATATACTTCAGTATTTTTACTTTTCAAACTTTCATTAAGTAACTCACCTAAATTAGAGCGCTCCATACCTGTCATCCATACGGTGCCAGCTCCAAATTTTGATGGTTTACCTATCATTTCAATGTTTATCATAGCAACAACATCATCAGGGTTTAACTGCTGTGAAAAATATTTAGAGCCAAAGCCGCCAATTTCTTCGGCAGTGAAAGCGCTAAACATTAAAGTACGTTTGTTATTGCCTTGGCTTGCAAAGTGTTGCGCTAAGTTAATCACAGCAGAAGTGCCAGACGCGTCATCATCAGCACCATTGAATACTTCTTTACCGTCAGGAGTCAGGCCTAAGTGGTCATAGTGTGAAGAATATAAAATAACTTCTTTAGCCGTGGTCGGGTTTTTATCTGTACCAGGTAAAATCGCAACAATATTGGTTAACTTTTTTTCAGTGATTGTTGTACTTGCATTCACTTCAATTGAGTTGAATTCACTATCATCAGTTAATACCATGATGATTGCCCCTTGATGTTCAAGGTTTAATTTAGTTAACCCTCGTTGGAAGTATCCTTTATAACCGGCAAACATTTTGGCATGAGCAGAATTAATAATAACCAAATGCTGGCCACCATCGTGATTTAATTTTCCAATTACTTCGCGCATATTATCGGTTTCACCAATAATATGTGTATTTACATCGCTAATATTTTTCCATGAAATATCAGCCATTGTGCTTGCCATTGCTAAGTTTGAAGATTCAATTTCTTTACCATTTAATATAACGGCTAAAGCATTAGGCATGATACTGGTCACTTTAAACGCTTGCTCAAAGCCTTTATAACCTTCCAGTGGTGTTAAACCAATTTCAGTAAAGCGTTGGCTAATGTACTCACCAGCTTGGTCAATTTCTGGAGAAAAACTAGCGCGGCCTTTTAAATTGTCACTGGCAAGGTAGGTGATGTCTTTAACTACTTGTTGTGCTGTCATCGGTGAAATGCTAACGGGTGGAGCAGCTTGTTCGCCACATGCAGAGAGTAACGCGAGTCCGGCAATTAATGCTATGGTCAGCCGATTCTTCTTAAGTTGTTTATTTATTGTCATTTTATCTTCCATTATTGTTTTTAGGGTTTTGAAAAATTTCTATTGTAATGTTTTGGTTTCTATCAACAACGTTTCATCACCAGAAGTTAACCATAGTTGACCATCTTGAATACTACATTGAAACTCCATCGAGCGGGCGACAAGTTTAGCTAAGGCATCACAGGTTTCTTGACTAACCCATTCTACGGAAAGCTTATTAAATAGACGCAATTTATTTTGTGATTGTTTCCACCACGTTTCAGCACTACTACCGAAAGTATAAAGAATGACCTTTTTGGATCTATTGCAGGCTTTCTTGATACGTTTATCATCGAGTTGTCCCAGCTCTATCCATAATTCAATCTCTTCAGAAAAATTTATTTGCCAAATAGCAGCTTCATCTTCATCACTTACCCCTTTGCCAAATTGTAGGTTTTCATTAGCGTTTAAGATAAAGGCTAACAAGCGAACCATCATACGGGTATTAGTTTCAGAAGGGTGCTGAGCTATGGTTAAATTGAGCGTATCGTAATAGTTTCTGTCCATATCCGACAGATGTATAGTGGCTTTATTAATTGTTGCTTTAAGTGCCATGTTTTTCCGTAATGTAAAATGTTGATAAGTTTCTATATTACCTGTTCTTGACTAGGGTTAATAGTTACTCATTAGCTATTATTCGCGCCATTCTAATTCATCAAGTACTTTTCGGGCTTGAGCTATAGTGCAATCTGTACGGGCCATCAATTGGTTAACGGTAATATCAGGCTGCATTTTTGCAATGCGAATAAGCTCGTCATGGCTCAATGTTTGTCGTTGACTGGCTAAATAACTTGCTAGCCATTGCCAACTCGGCTCTTCTGAGGTGAGAATAAAATCAATTATTTCTTCTATTTGCTCAAATGTAGCCTTGAGCTGCCAGTTCCTTGAACGGCCAATGCGATAAAGTTCACAGCCACATTCACGTATACCTGCTTTTAATGCGTATGCTTTTATAACCTTTCGTAATAAAGAGGGCAGGTTAATAACGGGTACGTAACTGGGGGATGTTTTCATTATCTACATATTATCCCTATAATAAAAAACCAGCATTAAATGCTGGCTAGAAGTGTTGCTTAAAAGTAATTACTACCACTTTTTCTTGGGTTGAAATAACATATCCAAATCATCTTCCTGATCTTTAGCTTTTTTCGCAGCGTCTTTAGCATTAGTACTTTTAAGCGCGTTGGTTATTTCTTCTAATTGAATTTCAACTTCAGCCTTTTTATTGGTTATGTAATCTGTTTGTAATGGATGAGCCGATAAAGTTTGCATTGCCTTTTCAAAATATTGTCGAGCAGAGCCTAACATCTCTTTTTGATAAGCCATGTTGCCACGCTTTAATAAACTTTCAACACCAATTTGCAGTTGCATTGCATCAAGCTTCTTATCTTCAGTGGTAAAAGTTTGAGCGTCTAGAGCGCCTTTTGTTTGCTCTGACTTAAGTGTTGTTCGTAAACGCTTAATACATTGTAAAATACTAACAAGCTGTTGCTCGTTATCTGGCAGTATGAAAGGTTCTTCTTTTGCCGACTGTGCGCCAGCTAAATCTTCTGAAGCATTTAATCTAGCCTGTAACTCATCTACTTTAGTTCTGATGGGTTTTGACTCAGGCAAAATTACTTTCATCGCTTTCGCTGCATTTAAGCTGCGACGATTGAGAATGTTAGTAATATTTGGGTTACTCGGTAAATTAGCAAGGTTGAGAATAAGTTCTTCACTTTCGTCAATTATTGCTTTTTGTTTAGCAGCTTTGAGACGCTTTTCTTTATCTTGTTTTTCTTTATGTTGTTGTACAGCACTAACTGCCACCACTATGATGACTAACGCAATAATTAAAGCAATGATAATGCCCATAGTATTTACTACTCAGTTGTAAAAATAAAATATCGTTATAGCAGTCTACAAAAAATGTACGCTTTAGCATAGCCTTATGTGATTCTTTTATGTTTTGTCTAATATAAAGTAGGGGGTATTAGAAAGAATTATTAACGGACATATAAGACAGTTTGTCTTAATTACAGCAGTAATGCGTTTTTAGTATGTTTTTTACAGTAACATGTACTTATTGTAGTAATAAAACAACATTTAGTAGGTAAATGTTCGCTAATAAGGAAAAAAATGAAAATTAATATGGAATAAAGTTCCATTTAAGTATATATTTTTGGCATAAGTAATTCCTACAATCACTCTGAAGTAAAAATTATGAAACTGCAGCAACTTCGTTATATTGTTGAAGTCCTCAACAATAACCTTAATGTATCGGCGACAGCAGAAAGCCTGTTTACCTCGCAACCGGGTATAAGCAAGCAAGTACGTATGTTAGAAGATGAACTTGGTATTCAAATTTTTGGTCGTAGTGGCAAACATTTAACCCATGTTACTTCGCCTGGTAATGAAGTAATTAAAATCGCTACTGAGATCTTATCTAAAGTAGAAGCTATAAAAGCTGTCGCGCGTGAGCATACTCAACCCGATGAGGGAAAGTTACGCATTTCGACTACACATACCCAAGCTCGTTATGCCTTGCCGGAAGTTATTCAAGGTTTTATGAAAAAGTATTCAAAAGTTTCATTGCAAATGTCGCAGGGAACTCCTTCACAAATAAGTGATGCTGCAGGAAAAGGTGATGCGGATTTTGCTATTGCTACTGAGTCTTTGCATTTGTATAACGAATTGATCATGCTACCTTGTTATCACTGGAATCGAAGTGTAATTGTTCGTCCAGACCACCCTTTAGCGAAAAAACAGTCCATCACGATTGAAGATCTTGCTAAGTATTCATTAGTTACTTATGTATTTGGTTTCACCGGCCGTTCGGAGCTTGATACTGCATTTAATAGTGTTGGTATGGAGCCTAAAATAGCCTTTACGGCAACAGATGCTGATGTGATTAAAACCTATGTTCGCTTAGGTGTAGGAGTAGGGGTTATTGCGTCAATGGCAATTGACCCTAAAATTGATAGTGACTTAGTTACGATTGATGCGAGCCATTTATTTAAGGCTAGTACGACTAAAATTGGCTTTAGAAGAGGAACGTTCTTACGCGGCTATATGTTTGACTTTATTGAACGGTTTGCACCTCATCTTAATAGAGATCTAGTGACCAAAGCGGTATTACTTAAGAATAATGCAGAAATTGATGAAATGTTTGCGAATATAGAATTACCAGTACGGTAATAAGTACAAGTATCATTAACTAAAAAACGACTGAAATAATATTTACAGTCGTTTTTTATTTTTTACAGTAGCTATTTAGAAAATGTTATACCAGAAAGTAGCCACATCTCTGCTGTGCTTATTATAAAGTAAACTAACACTCAATAATGTTAACGGCTAGGCCGCCACGTGAAGTTTCTTTATATTTTGTTTTCATATCGTTACCCGTTTCCCACATCGTTTTTATCACTTTATCTAAAGGAACTTTATGGTTACCTGTGCCGCGTAAAGCCAAGCGTGAAGCATTTATTGCTTTGACTGACCCCATTGCGTTACGTTCTATGCAAGGTACTTGTACTAAGCCTCCAACAGGGTCGCAGGTTAACCCTAAGTTATGTTCCATACCTATTTCAGCTGCATTTTCTACTTTGTTAGGTGAACCACCCATTATTTCGGTTAATGCGCCAGCGGCCATAGAACATGCTACGCCTACTTCGCCTTGACAACCTACCTCTGCGCCTGAAATAGAAGCATTGGTTTTATATAAAATACCTATGGCTGCAGCAGTTAACAAATAACGAACACAAGTGTCTTCATCTACAGGTTTTACAAATTTATCGTAGTAACATAATACGGCAGGAATAATACCAGCAGCACCATTGGTTGGTGCTGTTACTACGCGGCTGCCTGCAGCATTCTCTTCATTCACAGCCATGGCGAATAAGTTTACCCAGTCCATTGCTGTTAGTGGGTCGTTATTTTTTTCAACCGATAATGATTTATGAAGAGCAGGGGCTCTGCGCGCAACTTTCAAACCACCAGGTAATATTCCTTCGGTTTTAATGCCGCGGTCAATACAGTCTTTCATTGCTTGCCAAATATTGACTAGTTGTTTTCTAATCGTTGCTTCATCGGCTAAGCACTTTTCATTATTCATCATAAGTGTACTGATGCTGATGTTTTTCTCATTAGCTTCGTCAATGAGCTCGGTTGCAGATGAAAAATAATGTGGGCGTTTAATATTATTATGAAGAGATAAAGCTTTGTCTTTTTCTACTTCAAAGTCGCAAGCGTTAACAATAAAACCGCCGCCAATTGAATAATAGGTTTGCTCTAGTAATAAAATACTTTCTTCATCTGGTATCTCAGCATATGCGAAAATTGTCATTGCATTAGCGTGAGCGGGTAAGGTTTTACGACGGTGATAAACAATGGCATCATTCTTAGGAAATGACACAAGATGTTCGCCATTAAGTGAAAGCTGTTGGCTACTTACGACGGTTTCAAGAATGGTATCAATTGACTCAACTGCAATCGTATCGGGGTTCTCACCAGATAAACCTAAAATAACCGCTTTGCCGGTACCATGACCAATACCTGTTTGACCTAACGAGCCAAAAAGTTCACATCTCACGCGAGTTGTATCAGTTAATTTATTATCTTTTTTAAGTTGTTCAACAAATAACTTCGCAGCTTTCATTGGGCCAACAGTGTGAGAACTGGACGGGCCAATGCCAATGGAAAACATATCAAATACACTAATCATACTAAAAACCTGAATTTATTTCGTTAAATTTGTAAAAAGATGGGATTATCTTCGGTAATTGTAACTGAAAGCTATCGCCATGAAAAACAAAAAACGCTTAATTATAGGTGAGATTATAAAACTAATGTAAAGGTTAGGATAGATGAATAGCTAAATCTTTTAGCATTACAGCTGTTGCACCCCAGATATTATGGTGACCGAACGGCATAAAGTGAATAGAAAAAGGCTTGCGGTGGCGTTCTATTTTTATTGAATAATGATTGTCGAAATTGAGAAAATACTGTAATGGCACCTGAAAGATTTCATCGACTTCACCTTTATCAATAACATAATCTTGTTGTTGGCTGATAAAGGCAATGACGGGAGTAACCACATAACCACTGATGGTTTCATAAGGTGTGAGCTGACCAATAATATTTATTTCGTGGCTGTTCAGGCCTATTTCTTCTTCTGCTTCTCGGATTGCAGCTGCAATGAAACTTTTATCAAAATTTTCAACTTTACCGCCAGGAAAACTTATTTGACCAGGATGGTGCTTTAAATGTGCTGCACGTTTGGTAAAAACTACAGAGAGTTGTTCGTTCTCTTCAATTAAAGCAATAAGTACAGCTGCTGGTTTTAAGGGCGTATTATGGCGATACTGATGTAAGGAATCAGCTAATGATGACAATTGAAATTTATGTAAAAACTGATTTTTTGTCATGATGAATTAACTCGTATTGCTATAATTATTTGGCTTTAATGGAAATTTATTAGGTATTGAAATAATGAAAAGTCGACATGTTATAACGCAGACAATACCGGCAATATTTTATTTACTTTATCGAAGGTTTCTTGATATTCACAGTCTACCTTTGAATCCGCGACGATACCACCGCCCGCCCAACAGTAGATGCTTTTATTCGTTGATTTTTCTTTACTCTCGCAGAGTAAGGTGCGAATGGTAATGCTAGTGTCCATATTGCCACAAGCTGAGATATAACCAATGGATCCACAATATATACTACGTTGGTGGGGTTCTAGTTGATCAATAATTTCCATGGCTCTGATTTTGGGAGCACCAGTAATTGAGCCTCCAGGAAATGAGGCCGCTAATAAGTCAGTAGCTTTATAAGGTTCCGCTAATTCCCCTTCAACAGTGCTTACTAAATGATGAACGGCGGGGAAGCTTTCAATATCAAATAAATTGGGTACCTTTACCGTGCCGGGAATGCAGACTTTACTGATGTCGTTTCTCAATAAATCAACAATCATTAAATTTTCTGCTCTGTCTTTCTCTGAATGTTTTAAGTTAATGGCATTTTGGTTGTCAATTTCGGCGTTATCACTGCGAGGTTTAGTGCCTTTGATAGGTTTACTTTGGACTTTATTACCACGTTTTTGTAGAAATCGTTCGGGAGAAATACTTAAAACAGCGGCATCATCAAAGCGTAAGAACGCAGAAAATGGCGCTTGGTTTTTTTCGCGTAATGCGCAATAAGCGAGGAATTCATCCCCTTGATAATAGGAATGAAAGCGTTGCGCTAAATTGATTTGGTAACAGTCTCCAGACAATAAGTAATCTTGCACTTGCTGGAACTTTTTATCATAACTCCCTTTACTCATATTCGATTGCCAGTCAGTCGTTAATGAGAAGTCATTTTTTTCTTTATTACTGGCTTGTACAAGCTGTTTATTAATTGAACGCGAGGTGCTTTCGCGTTGATGCTCAGGACAGACTAACCATAACGTTTGCTTTTTATGATCAAAGATAAGGGCATGAAAGTAAATGCCCACAGACATTTCTGCGAGCTTAATATCTTGAGCCGTTTCTTGAGGTAATACTTCGAAGCGTTTACCCAAATCGTAAGCAAAATAGCCTAAGCAACCTGCCTTGAAGGGTAAGTGATGTTCTTCAATAGTAGCATCACTAAAACACTCAAGTTGTATTTTCTCAATAAGGGCTAATGGATTTTCATTGCTGGTTTCTTTGCTGTTATTTCTCAACCAGTGTATTGCAGTACTGCCACCATGAGTGGTCAATGTTACTTCGGGTTGCCAGACCATTATATCGAAATTACTATCAATATGAGTAGCAGCGGTTTTATTACTACAAGAGTCAAGCCACATTGCCCAAGGCTGATCGCTAAAAGCTGAAAAGATCGCTTTCATCTCCTGAGATTTGTCTATGATAAAAGGCTTTGCGGAAATAGTGAACATGGCGGAGTTTACTCGATAATAGGGTGGTAGCTCGATAACAAGCAGGGTATGATATCGGCAATTTTTTAACTTTCAACCATTATAAATTATCTTATACTAATAGGTAACGTATTTAATGCTGTTGAACGACATTTGTCGACTTGCAAATAAAGAGACCCTTATGGCTATCATTAAACAACAAGATTTAATTGAAAGTATTGCGGATGCACTACAATACATTTCTTATTATCACCCCCTTGATTTTATTCAGGCGTTAGAAAAAGCATACCATAAAGAAGAAAGTACAGCCGCAAAAGACGCTATCGCGCAAATACTCATCAACTCTCGCATGTCAGCTCATGGTCAACGTCCTATCTGTCAGGATACCGGAATTGTTACTTGTTTTGTTAAAGTAGGTATGGATGTTCAATGGGACAAAACAGACTTAACTGTTCAACAAATGATTGATGAAGGGACTCGTCACGCTTACTTAAACCCTGATAATCCACTACGTGCTTCTATTGTAAAAGACCCAGCTGGCGCGCGTATTAATACTAAAGATAATACGCCATCAGTGGTGCATATTGACATGGTGCCTGGCGGCGGTCTTGAAATTATGATCGCAGCTAAGGGCGGTGGTAGTGAGAATAAATCTAAAATGGTGATGTTAAATCCAAGCGATTCGATTGCTGACTGGGTAGTAAAAACGTTGCCAACTATGGGCGCTGGTTGGTGTCCACCAGGAATGCTGGGTATAGGTATTGGTGGTACGGCTGAGAAAGCAGGGGTGCTTGCTAAAGAAAGCTTAATGGACCCTGTTGATATTCAAGATTTAATTGACCGTGGCGCAGAAACAGCAGAAGAAAAACTACGCTTAGAAATTTTCGAACGCGTAAATAAGTTAGGCATTGGCGCTCAAGGTCTCGGCGGTTTAACGACTGTAGTTGACATTAAAATTAATTCAGTACCAACACATGCCGCTTCAAAACCTGTTGTTATGATCCCAAATTGTGCGGCAACTCGTCATGTACATTTTCACTTAGACGGTTCAGGTCCTGCGAACTTAACACCACCCAAACTAGAAGATTGGCCAGAAATCACCTGGGAAGTGGGCGAAAACGTGCGACGTGTGAACGTTGATGACTTGAAAAAAGCAGACGTCAGTTCTTGGAAAACAGGTGAAACCGTTTTATTAAGTGGCACTATCTTAACCGGACGTGATGCTGCTCATAAACGTATTCAAGATATGTTAGCTAAGGGCGAAAAACTACCGGTAGATTTCACCGATAAGTTTATTTATTACGTAGGCCCTGTAGATGCCATTGGCGATGAAGCAGTTGGTCCCGCTGGCCCGACTACAGCAACACGTATGGATAAGTTTACTGAAATGATGCTTGCTGAAACAGGCTTGCTTGGCACTATAGGTAAAGCTGAACGTGGAGCTAAAACCGTTGAAACGATTAAAAACCACAAGTCAGTTTATTTAATGGCTGTAGGTGGCGCGGCATATCTAGTGTCTAAAGCAATTAAAAAAGCCAGAGTTGTTGCTTTTGAAGATATGGGGATGGAAGCAATTTACGAATTTGAAGTTGAAGATATGCCGGTTACCGTAGCGGTAGACAGCCTAGGTGAATCAGCTCATGTAACGGGTCCTGCTATTTGGAAAGCTAAGATTGAAGTGCAAGATGCCAAATTGAAGAGCTAATATTGATTTAACTTAAGTATTTTAAAGCGCCTTTGGGCGCTTTTTTTTTAGGAGCAGTAAATTTTCTATTTTGTGTCTACACTTAAATGATATTGAAATGAACACTACAAAAGTCTGAAACGATGTTATGAAAAATAAGAGCCTACGTACCGTTACGATTATTTATTATTGTGATAATTCACTTGAACTCATGCATCATGTAGGAGCGTTTCCACAAAATGTCAGTGGTAGAGTAATTATTCCGCAAAACTTTAAAGAAGAAAAATCAATTGTCGCGGTTTGTGAAGGAGAAATCACTATTCTTAATAAAGTAGGGGACCGTATTCATATGATCAATGATTATTAAAAATCACCTAAAAGAAAAAAAATAAACTTAACCTAAGTAATTATCTATGCTTTAATACTGATAATATTTACAGTGTTGTTGTGCGGTTTTATGCTAGTTAATGATCTCTCCTCTTTTTTAGACAAAATCCCTACAGAGCTGTCTATTACCCTCATCCTATTTTTGGTAATTATTTTACTCTGTGTAATCATTATTCTATTTTTAAACGTAAAAAGGCTATCAAAACAAGTTTATTCTCAAGAGGATAAGTCTCAACAGATACTTGAAAAAATAGTACTTAATTCAGAATTATCAGGGAAATATCAGCAACAGCTACACCAGCAGTTAACCTTTAATCACCAGCAACTGGCTAATCAGCAAACCGCGCTAAAAACTTACTTTGAACAGCAAATCTCTGATTTTAAGATAAAACTATTACATCAACATGCAGAGCAAGGTGCCAAGCAAATTGATAACTTGCATAACAATAGCGACAAGCTCAATCGAGCATTACATGAGCATCAAACGACTTTTAACCAAAACCAACTCAAGTCGGTTGACCAACTTGTTGAACATCTCAATAAAATCACCCAATTAAGCCGTGAAGACTTAACTAAATCGTTGCAGGCATCGAGTGAACAAATGGCTAATCGTATTGATCAGTTAACGGTTTCAACCGATATGCGTTTGAAAGAGATTAACGGCCAAGTAGAAAAACGTTTAGCGGAAGGTTTTGATAAAACCACCAAAACATTTAATGATATTTTACAGCGTTTGGCATTAATTGATGACGCACAGAAAAAAATAACAGAGTTATCGAATAATGTCGTTAGCCTGCAAGAAGTACTAAGCGATAAACGTTCGAGGGGAGCTTTTGGTGAAGTACAGCTTAACAGTCTTATTCGAAATGTTATGCCAGAACAACATTTTGCTATTCAGCACACCTTATCAAACGGAAAAATTGCTGACTGTATTTTGTTTTTACCTGAACCAACGGGAAATGTGGTTATCGATTCCAAGTTCCCGTTAGAAAACTATAAAAAAATGATGGACAACCAACTGGGCGAACATGACAGGAAATCGGCTGAACGCCAGTTTAAAACCGACATTAAAAAGCATATTAATGATATTAGTAATAAATACTTAATTGAAAAAGAAACTGCTGACGGCGCCATTATGTTTATTCCGGCTGAAGCCATATTTGCTGAAATTCATGCCCATCAAGGTGACTTAGTCGACTACGCCAATAACAAGCGTGTTTGGTTAGCATCTCCTACAACGTTAATGGCTATTTTAACCACTTCACGTTCAGTATTGAAAGATGAAGCAACTCGCAAACAAATACATGTTATTCAATCACACCTGTCGTATTTATCACAAGACTTTGGCCGCTTTAAATCACGTTTCGCAAATTTAGCTAAGCATATCGATCAAGCAGCAAGCGATGTCAAACAAATTCATACCTCAGCTGATAAAATCGCCTCGCGTTTTGAAAAAATAGAGCAGGTAGACTTACAAAGTGATGACAATGACACTCTTGATAAAGTTACCGACACAGAAGTATTATCTGTTTCATAAATAGCATGTTAATTGCGCTAACGTTAGCGTTTGGAGTAGATGTTGTCTCAAATGATTAAAGGGCTAAAATCACTGTTTTTTAGTTTTACGGCTTTCGCCCTCGTTTATTACCTTGTGCTAAAAAGCCAAACATTTTGGCTACAACAAATTGTTATTGTTGATCAATTACTGTTCGTTGCTTTAGCTGTCATTATTGTATTTGCAAGTTACTTTAACCGTAGCCGCTTGGCTTTTTTATCCATGCTTTGGCTACTGTATTACGCGAGTATATCTTTCTCTACTCCATGGTCGAACTGGTTAGCTGTTCGTAGCGACTGGTTAACACTATTTTATTGCTTTTCTTTGCTGTTATTATCAATGATAAAAGACCGCGGTGTAGTGTCTATACATGGTCTTTATCGTTTGGCCTTTATCATCTTAGCTGGAGTGAGTGCTTATCTGTGGTTATCGACGAGTGAGTCCGTTCTTAAGTTCGTTCAAACATTTGTAAACATAGAACCTTTTAAAAAATACCTCCATGTAGAATTACCTATTTTTGTGTGTGTCGTTATTGCATTTTTTCGAACAATTAAACGGGCAGACTTGGTCACCTCGGCTGTTTTTATTTCTTTGAACGTCTGGATTTTTCATCACTATCAACAAACAAATTTACCGGTAAGTTTATTGTTAATGCTACTAAGCGTGCATTATCTCGTCGTGATAGTGGTAGATGCTTATTTCCTTGCTTATCGCGATGACTTAACAGGGTTACCTTCACGCAGGGCATTGAACCAATTAGCGCTATCGTTAGGACGAAAATATACCGTTGCCATGTTAGATATTGACCATTTTAAAAAATTTAATGACACCTATGGACATGATATAGGCGATCAGGTATTAAAACTCGTAGCGGCGAAAATTGGCAATGTAAAAGGGGGCGGTAAAGCCTTTCGTTATGGCGGCGAAGAGTTCACTATCGTTTTTCCAAGTAAAACAATTGAACAAGCCTTGCCAGAGCTAGAAGCCGTTCGCCAAGCAATACAAGACTACAAAATCGTTATTAGGCAACCACAACGAAAAACCAAACAAGATCGTAGTACTAAGAAAAGTGGTAAGAATAAAGACTTCAAAATGGTAAGTGTTACTATTTCTATTGGCGCGGCTATTAGAAGTGACAAGCAAGGCTTTGAACAAGCACTGAAGTGTTCTGATCAAGCACTCTATAAAGCGAAAAAAACAGGCCGAAATAAAGTAAGTTATTAGCCGTAAGCTAAGTAGAATATATAAAATTTATATCAAATGAAGTAACAATCTCAAGTCATAAAGAGACGTCATCGTCACCCTGAATTTATTTCAGGGTCTTATCTTTAAGATATTGAAACATAGTCAATATGACGAAAACCAATAGTAGTTAAAGTGGACAAAAAACGTTAATTTAAAATAGCGACATTAACAAAAACAATGGTTAATAATAACGGGCAAACAAAGCGTAAGTAATTCCCCCATATTGGTAGCCACTTCCTTCCTTCTTGCAAAGCTTTATCGCGTAGTTTATTACCACGACTCCATAACCAACCAACGACGATAAAGTAAAATAAACAACTTAATGGCTGCATTATGGTCGTTAATACTCGAATGACCAAAGCAAATAAATCATCAAAAAATGTAATTAATAACATACTGGCGCAAAATACGATAAGTGAGACTAACCAAGTTGCTTTTGAACGAGTTAAACCTTTATCTTCAACTAAATAGGAAACAGGTACTTCGGTCGATGAAATAGTCGATGTTAGAGCGGCAATTGATAACAGTAAGAAAAAGCTACTTGAAACGATTAAACCGACACTGCCCATCGAGTTAAACAATGCTGGGAGAATGTTAAAAATTAACTGACCTTCGCCAATGAGTTCGTTATTATTAAAAACCTCTAAGCCCGCTTCCTGAGCAACAAAGAGTGCAGGTATTATTAATAGACCCGCCATAAAAGCGATGCAAGTATCAAGTGCGGTAATTGATATGGCTAATTTACCGATATCTTTATTTTTTTGCATATATGAACCATAAACCATCATGCCACCGACACCGATTGATAATGAAAAGAAGGCTTGTCCCATCGCAGATATGATTAACTTAGGGTTTGTGACTTGTGAGAAGTCAGGAATTAAATAGAGTGCTAATCCTTTTTCTGCGCCAGGTTGCTGAAGAATATAAATGATCAAACAAAGTAACATCACCAATAACAGTGGCATTAAACGAGCCGACCATTTTTCGATACCCGCATTAACACCTTGATGAATAATTGCCGCACCTAATAAAATAAATATAGGTGTAAATAATAGGTTTCTTTCGATACTTGAAGTGGCTAACCATTGAGATATTTCAATAAAACCGGCAAGTTCAGTGATGGCAGAAAGCGCATGAGCAAGCATCCAACCGGCAACAATGGTGTAAAAACTTAACATCATCATTGCGCCACATAAGCCGATTATGCCCGCATATTTACCCACATTAGGAAAAGTGTCTTTACATGCCTCTTTTAGCGCGGCAACGGGGTTTTTCTGAGCTTGATTACCAATGTATATTTCAGCATACAAAGCGGGCAGAGCTAATAAAACAGTTACTAATAAATAAACGAATAAAAAGGCGCCACCACCATTATTAGCTGCTTGCGTGGGAAATCCCCAAATATTACCTAAGCCAATGGCTGAACCCGCTGCTGCTAACACAAAGCCAATACGGGAATGAAATGAGTCTCTAGTTGTTGTCATATATTATTGAATACATATTATTTTTATTTGCAGATGAGCTTACCGAGTTCAGATCATATAGCAAAGGTTTTTTAAAAATATGTTGATGACCACTGTAAATGTTTTAGCAAATAGTATTCATAACTTGCTTTAAATAATATCATCCCAATATTATTTAAAGTTCAGATATCCTATAGAAAGTACTCAAAGGAAACTCCGCTATGCTACAATTTCTAATTATTCCTGTTACCCCATTTCAGCAAAACTGTACATTGTTTTGGTGTGATATAACTAAACAGGCGGCGGTTATTGATCCCGGTGGCGATATAGAGCTCATTATTAATGCTATAAACGAGCGTGGCTTAACATTAGCAAAAGTTTTATTAACTCACGCACATATCGATCATGCCGGAGCAACAACGCCTTTGGCAGAACATTTCAATGTCGTTATTGAAGGGCCACACAAAGCAGATCAATTTTGGATAGACTTAATCCCTGAGCAAAAAGAGCAGTTTGGTTTTCCGCATGCGGATTATTTTCAACCAAACCGTTGGTTAGGGCAAAATGACACTGTTACTTTCGGTAAAATCACATTAGAAGTGTTTTTTTGTCCGGGTCATACGCCGGGGCACGTGGTCTTTTTTCACCGAGAATCGAAACTTGCTCAAGTGGGGGATGTATTATTTAAAGGCTCAATGGGACGTACAGATTTTCCGCGAGGTGACCATACCACTTTAGTTAACTCTATCCGCGAAAACCTTTTTCCTTTAGGTGATGATATCAGGTTTATTCCTGGTCATGGGCCTATGAGCACCTTTGGCGAAGAGCGCCGTAGTAACCCATTTGTGGGTGACAACGCACATTAATTTTATTTTCAGAGATTATTTTTATGAGTTCTTTTGTATTACGAGCACAACGACAATTAAAAAAAGTAGATTCTAGCCCTATTTTTCAGTGGTCAATTATTGCCGTTATTATTATTTCAGCGTTACTGATTGGCGCTAAAACACATGATTTACCCGTACAAGTGGTCAAGGTATTGGCTTTTTTAGATAGTGCTATTACCGTATTTTTTGTTATTGAACTAACGATACGTTTTATGGCGTTTCCGAATAAAAAAGAATTTTTCAAAAGTGGATGGAATATTTTTGACACATTAATTGTTATTGGTAGCTTAATCCCTACGGGTGGTTCGGGTGTATTATTAGCACGTTTATTAAGGGTGTTTCGTGTGTTGCGTTTAGTCTCTATGGTCCCAGAGCTACGCTTATTAATCAATGCGCTGATTAAAGCCATTCCGCGAATGGGTTATATCGCTTTATTAATGTTTGTAATTTTTTATATTTACGCAGCAATGGGTAGTATGGTTTTTCATAGCATTAATGAAGAGTTATGGGGGGATGTTTCGATTTCGATGTTAACGCTATTTCGCGTTGCGACCTTCGAGGATTGGACCGATGTTATGTATGAGACTATGACTATTCACCCTATGAGTTGGATTTATTACTTATCATTTATTTTCTTAACCGCGTTTATTTTCTTAAACATGATGGTTGGTACTGTCTTAGAGGTGATGAGTGAAGAACACGAGAACTTTCGAGCTGAGCAGCATGGTGAAACAGGAGAAGGAGGTGAGCCTGCGAGTCGTGCACAAATAGATCGGCTTGAAATTGAGTTAGCAGAAATAAAAACTTTGTTGATGAAAAATAATAAAGTTAATAAGCCCTAGCTATGTTAGCTGTGCCTGTTACTCGTAGAGCTAATAGGTGCAGTTACCTTAAATCCATTTGCTTCATTAAAGTTGCTCTTGATCGTTGATATTCAAAGTCAAGATTCCAAAGTTTAAGTAAGTTTAAATATTCTCTAGTTTCTATTTCAGTTAACTGTTCAATCATCATCTCTTCCATCAGGTGATTAAAACGATGTAATTGTAAGTTTGTCATTGTAAATCCTTTTCTATTTATTCAACCATCACTATTATGCTCAGTGAATGTGCAAAAAATATGAATACTGTCTTTTCATAATATAATGCGATTTTTATGCCAAATATATTTAACTTTAAATTGTCGTTTACATAGTAACAATACTGTTTTTGCTGTTTAGATGAGGAAATTTGTATAGCTACCTATATATAATCAATTTTTTGATTGGTTTTTTGTTCAAAAATAAAAGAAATATTTCTAAATAAATAGGTAACTTATGTGAAATTTTTAGCGTTAAATGCTATAAAAGAAAAGACATATTTTATTTAAATATTTTCGGTTGTTTTAAATGGTTGCTTCTAAGCGAATTCTTTTCCTTTTCATTTCATGTCATATTTTATTATTTTCATCGGATTCCTTTTCTGAAGACAATGTCGCGCCTCTCAATGCAAGTCAAAGCATCGTTCTACAATTAGAGACTTTAGAAAAAATAGTAGACAATGATAAATCGATTGAATTTTCATTACTGTTATTACAAAACGACCATTTAACGGTTGAACAGCGCATTCGTATTTTTAAGGTACAACAGAATAGTTACGCAGGGCTAAGTAACTTGGTACTGGCTACTCAAATAGCACGGAATATTCAGGTATTAGCATTAGAAAATAACTTCCTACAAATAGAAGCTGATGCTTATAAAAGTATTGGTATATATCACTATTTAAAAGGGGAATATGAGCAAGCGATTATCGCCTATAAAGCATCTATCGATTTCTATTTACAAGCTAGTCAACCGATAAAGCTAGCTAATCTTTATAATAATATGGGGTTGGCTTATGGGATTATGGGCGATATACGTAAAACTTTAGAATACTATCAGCAAGCGGAAACTATCTATCAGCAAAAAGGCTCTGAAGCTGACAAAGTCGATATTCGCTATAATATTGCCGGCTTGTATTTACAATTAAAGCGCTATGATATTGCCATTGAACTCTATCTTGATGTCATAAAGCGTTCTGCTGACGCTAATCGACACATTATGTTGGCAAAGGCTCGTGGTGAACTTGGTACAACCTATAAATACTCTGGCGAATATAAGAAAGCTTTAGCCCTTTTATTACAAGCGATAACTTATTTTGAAAAAGCTGATGACGACTATAATTTAGCTGCTTTCTCTCAAAATATTGCCGGTCTTTACAATATGATAAACCAGCCTTTTAATGCAATTAAATATGCCAATAGTGCGATTATCCTGGCAAAGAAAACGGGTTACAATAATGCTTATAGTGGTGGTCTCTATTGCTTAGCTAAGGCACAGTTCTCGCTTGGCTATATTGAACAAGCTTACAGTAATTTATTATTGTCGAACAGGATCGCTGTGGAAATGAAGTACCAGGATCAACTTAATTACAATACGGCGTTATTTTCATTGATTTATGCAGCACAAGGCAAGCCTCGAGAGGCAGTAACGGCTCATCACAAGTATAACAAGCAAACAATAAAAATGAGCAATAATGAGCTGAATATTCAACTTGCTGAATTTGAAGCTAAACAATTAAAACAACAAGTTAATCAACTCCAACAGAACAAAGAGCTTCAAAAACTACAAACTAAACAAGCAGACCAACAACGTAACTTTAGTATTGCTGCTGCCCTTTTTATTTTAGTTGTGGTGTTCTTTATTTTTAGCCGTAACCTCGACCGACGTTCAAAATTAAAATTATCCAGTAGAGTAAAGCATCGTACCCAAGAGTTAGAGTTACTAACTCATGAACTGGTTAAAGCTAATGCGATTAAAAGTCAGTTTTTGGCGAATATGAGCCATGAGATAAGAACACCATTAACGTCGATAATAGGACAATCTGAAGCTATTGTTCAGGGGGATGTTGATGACAAACTTCTGCATAAAGAAGTTGAGATTATCCACGGTAACAGTTTGCACTTACTGGAATTAATCAACAATATTTTAGACTTAAGTAAAGTTGAAGCTAATAAATTAGAGCTAGAGTTAGTTGAGCAAGATCTACAGCATATTTTGTATGAACTAGCGACTATGTTTACCAAACAAGCAATAGAAAAAGGTCTCACTTTCGAAATAATTCATAGCTTACCTAGCCCATTTATACTCAAGATAGATAGTTTTCGATTAAAGCAGATATTGATCAACTTATGTTCAAACGCACTTAAATTCACTCAAAGAGGATCTGTTTCTCTTAATGTATCAATTCATCAACATGAATTGCGGTTTGCTCTGACCGATACAGGTATTGGTATGAGTGAAACACAAATACGCGGTATTTTTGAAAGCTTTACCCAAGGAGATACTAGTATTAGCCGTCGTTTTGGTGGTTCGGGCTTAGGGCTTTGTTTGTCTGATCAGCTAGCCAAACTAATGGGAGGAAGCATTGCTGTTACGAGTGTGTTAAATCAAGGCAGTAGTTTTATTTTATCACTTGAGTGCGACCAACTTGAAGAAACGGACATACCACCTATTAGCATAGTAGCGAGGGCTCTTGAGTTGCCAATAACCCTAGATTGCTTTAGTGGGCAAGTTATTTTAGCCGATGATCATGACGATAATCGCAGGCTCATTGCGCGCTTATTAGGTTCTTTAGGTTTAGAAGTACTTTGTGCCAGTAATGGTAGAGAAGCGGTTGAATTATGTTTAGATAGTTCACCAAGCTTGATCTTAATGGATATACAAATGCCAGAAATGGATGGTATTGAAGCCTTTAAAGTTTTGCGTCAGCAAGGATGTACTCAGCCTATTGTTGCCTTGACGGCCAATGCGATGTCACATGAAATTGAAAAATATTTGGCCTTAGGTTTTGATGGTCACTTAAAAAAACCCATTGAACGAAAATTATTTATTGCGACTATCGCAAAATACTGTGGTGATGCTGCTGAAAACCAAGCACAGGAAGCTATTTCCTCAGTTGATATGTCAGATCTTGTGGTTAAATTTAAATCTAACTTAGTGCTAGAGCAGCAAGACTTAATTTTACACATTAAAAATAATGAGTTGGATAAGCTTGCTACTCTTGCTCATAGAATCGCCGGCGCCGCACAAATGTTTGGATTTTCTCTTGTTTCGGTGAGTGCAATTAAACTTGAGAAAAGTATTAACACCGGGAACTCCCAACAAATTAGTGACGCGGCACAAAGTCTACTTAATGATATTGACCAAGTTCTTTGGTAACAGCTAAGTTTCCTCTAAATAAAAGAACACTTGGTTTATTGGTTGTTCAAAGACATTTGAAATTTTAAACGCTACTTCCAATGAAGGTGAGTACTTACCCTTTTCTATGGCAACAATGGTTTGTCTTGATACTGAAACGACATCGGCAAGCTTTTGCTGAGTCATCTCATTGTGATCAAAACGTAATTTCCTAATATTATTAGTAATAACGTTAGCCATATTAATAACCTCGGCGGTAAGAGATTAATTTCACTAATGAACAGATAATCTCTGCAAACAAAGCAAAGGCAATGATCAAATGCATAATTTCATACTCTTTAGCTAAGCCGGGCATTGAAAAGGTAAATTGTGCTATTACCGGAAACAGAATATAGAAGGTTACAGAAAAAGAACCTAAGATCAAAATCTTATAAGCATATGAATTTGCGCGCGTTGAAATAATTTTATCTCGCTCATCACTTTTATCATTTGCTTCTTTATGTTTAATGATAGCAACGATAGTTTGCAATAGTATTTCTAAAACTACGGTATAAATTACTGCACTAAACAGTAGGCCATACATAGTCTCTGTAGATAATAATTCCTGTTGATATAAATTGATGACCCCCCAAGTATAATTCCCCCAAATCCCGAGTGTGATCAATAGTGATGCTAAAATACTGCTTTCTTTATAAGACATAATTATTCCTTTTTAGATGACAAACAAATATGACTTCGTGTTAAGTATATTTGACATGATGTTAGGTTAAATCCTAAATAAGGTAATGTCAAATATATTTTACATGGAGGGGGATTATACTTTGTTACTTTGATTCTAGCTTTAGAAGGCTCAAAAATTGATGGTTTTGATATATAGAGAAGTGGGTAATCAAAAATATTTTCAATAAGTGAGCTTCATTTATAAATATAGGCGGCAATTAACTAGAGTACAATCACCATGTTTTATATTACGCATACGATAATGTTGTGATATCGCTTCAGGCTAAAGGTAAATATATATCCGTGATCATCTCGTGTTCACTCACATCAGGGTAAAAGCTTACCCGTTCAAAAAATAGCGGGAAATCGCGTAAACTCACATCTGAGCTGGCAAGCCATTCCCCATATAAGTAACCAACAATTTCTCCAAATTGTTCATCACTTCCTATATGATGAACTTTCGCACATTTCCCTGCTGGGATAACCAGTTTTCTCATTGCTGACTCAGCAGCTAAAGACTCTTCTATGACAGTACTTATTGCAGACGGTAACTGTGCACAAAGATCAAAGCGATATTCCTCAGCTTTAGTAGTAGCTGGATCATCATATACAAGATTAAAGGTCCTACTAACCTTAGGTGATAACTTGTGCTGCTTGCGCCATGTTATAAATTTTTGAATAGAGTCACCTAACAAATAAGGAGCGTTACGATGTTGATAGGCCGCAATATTTATTGATGGAAAATCAACAATTTCAACATTTATTCTTGCCTTATCTTTCTGTGATATATCTTGTTCTTTCATGGTTTTCCTTAAATTTTCAAATAGGTTAAGTTTTTCTTGCCAAGGGAACCAAGGAGGTGACTTTCTAAATTGCGCGGGTGAAATGCCAAAGCATTTTTTAAAGGCTCGAGAAAACGCTTCACTGCTTTCATAGTTTTGTTCAAAAGCGATATCAATGAATTTTTTGTCATCTCGAAAAGCTAAGAGATAGCCGGCCTGCTTTAAACGTAACGCTTTGATGTATGCCGTAGTGCTAATACCAAAATACTGACTAAATTGCCGTTGAAAATGGTACTTAGACAAACAGGCAAGAGTGCTTAACTTATCAAGTGTTAGTTCTTCATCTAAATGATGTTCAATGTAAGTTAATACTTGGTATAGTTTTTTTTGATATTTCATTTTATTACTATTTGATGTCCCTTAAACAAGATGCAGTTTAAGGGAGAGAAACAAAGAAGGCATGATAGAAATTGCTGTTTATTCTGTTTAACTTAGTTTTTCGTAAGCAACAATAACTTGTTAACCGTTTTCACATTGCGTGCTGTTGACGTTAATTGTAGTTTTGTTTCAATTAATTTATTCGTCAGTTTACTTTTACCCAAGCCAGCAGGGCAGTACAGGTAAATAACGCCGTCACCGATGACTAATTGCTCCGAATTTGTCAGGTAAGTTTGAAGATTACTTCCTTGCTCCGCAGAGATAGTCTTAGACAGAAAAAAAAGAATGATTTTACTACCTTCTTGTTCAACATCAATAGTAGTGAAGGGTAGGTTTTTAGCCGAGTTAACTAATTGGGTTGGGGTGAGTATTAATACCGGCACCTCAAATTTAAAGTTCTTTTCAATGGCAGTTTCAATCATAGTTTGAAGCTCTTTATCATCAAAAGAACTTTCAAAAACGACATTGCCACTTTGGATGTAAGTACTGACATTTTTAAAATTTAATGACTCATATAAACTTTTTAACTCAGCCATTTTTACTTTCTTTTGGCCGCTAACATTAATGCCGCGTAGTAATGAAATATAAGTGTTCATTGTTAACTATTATGTCCTTTTTAAAAATTAATCTTACCTATTAATATATCTTTAAACATTACCCAGTCACCCATTAAACTATAAAAAGGATAGGTAAAAGTTGCGGGTCTATTTTTTTCAAAGATGAAATGGCCAAGCCATGCAAAGCCGTAGCCGATAACAGGGATAAACCAAAGACCTTGCCATAAAAAATTACTAATACAATAGGTTATCAGTATTAATATTAATACTGAGCCAACAAAGTGCAACCGTCGACAGGTATTGTTTTGATGCTGACTTAAATAAAATGGATAAAACTCTGCAAAGTTTTGATATTTCTTCTTTGTGATAGGTAACCCTGTTTGCTTTAAATGTTTAATTAATCTTACTTGTTAATATTTTTAAGCCGATTAAGATCATAGCGCCTCCTAAAATTCGGTCTATCCAATGACCTAAACGTTGAAATTTTTCATTTATTTTAGGGCGTGATAATAAAACCACTACAGAAGAAAACCAAGCCAATTGAATAACCATCATCCAAATGCCATAAATTACTAAATGTATTAAGGGTAAGTCAGGAGAAAGTACCACGGTAAACAGTGCAACGAAATAAATAGGGGCTTTCGGGTTTAATGCATTGCATAAAAAGCCTATACCGATATTTTTTAATGAGGAGTTGTTAACGGGGAGCTTTGACTGCGTTTGCTTCGCTATAGCAGAAGAGGGTTTTGAGCGAATGCCTTGATAGCCTAAATATAATAAGTAGCTGCCACCGAGTATTTTAATTACCCATAAGGTTGTCGAAGAATTAGCGATAATAGCTGCTAGGCCTAAAGCGGAATAAATTATATGAATCGACAAACCTAACGCAACACCAACACTACACATAAAACCTGCTTTCTTACCATTACTCAGTGTTTGTTGAGATACTAAGATAAAATCAGGCCCTGGTGATGCGGCAGCTAATAAGTGAATAGAGGTTATTAGCATTAACCCTTGTAGTAAATCCATGGAATTCCAACTGATAAATAACAAGTGTATAAATTATCATTCATCAGGGAATTGTCAACGACACTTTGACTCAGTGGAAGACTTTAATTTTTTGTTTGGCTTTGTTGTAATATTGTTGCGAAGCCATCCACAACTTTGTGCACTAAGCTGGGTAATTGCTCAATATCAAGGGCATCAATTAAGTTTTTTACTTCAAGGCCTAGTTCAGTATCACCTTCAATTTTTAATCGACGTTGAAAAAATAAAGTGTCAGGGTCTTCTTTACGTCCTGCTATTAAAAGTAAGTCTTCGCTACTGGCTGAAAAGCTAACATCAGCATTAACTTGCTGGCCGTTATTATCCATAATAAGTTGGCCGTTATCAAAGCTTATTAACCAGTTTAGTGCTAAATCTGTAACTGAAATATGTAACCACCTGTCTTGTAAAAACTCAAAGTCGTCATCAGCTATTGCTTCTTTAAATACTGAGTGTAGTGCGGTTAATATTCCCTTTTTTTGCACGTTATAAGGCACCAAATTTAAGGTTGGTTTTAATAATTTAGGTACTAAATTGACGATGCAGGTTCTAAACGACAAAGGGAGTTTTTCAATATTACTGGGACTAACCAAATTTGATAAAAGTGTTACATTGAGCAAAATCATTCCAAATATTATAAATAGTTGAATAAAGAATCTTACTTGTTTGTTTATTTGTAATCTTGGGATAGATCAAGTTTTGTGATCAAATATAGTGAAAAACTAGAGACTCTCATTGTTAGTGAGATTAACCTTATAGAGGTTAGTTGTTATTAAAAGCCACAACGAAACTTAATTGTATTAAGGGACCCCTTTTTAGTTCAAGTTGTTTTTTAACAATTAAGGATAAAGTTTACTTATTACAGACAGTCGCTATTCTTAATATATTCCACAGAATTAGCGATAAATCACCGGGTAATAGTATACAAAAATATTGCTGTAATATTTGTCAGTAAGCTTTTCTATTAGGTATCAATTTCTCACAACGTATGCCATTACTCGTTTCAATATATTTACCCTTGGATATAGCTTAACGCCCGGACTCAGTTGCGATAGATCATACTGATTTTTTAGTGAAACTAGACTCAGAGGAAGTCTGTTGAAATTCACATATCTCCCCGAAAGCGTCTATCTTTTGAGGAGTTAAGAAAATATGTATTGAGGCAGCCATTCTTCGTTAAATTTTTACGAAATAAACCCTTTTTTTCATCCTGTGATTTTGTTTATAGATATAATCCCATTGTTCTACAGTCTGGTTGTCTAGTTTCACCGAGCAAACAAATGAATCACCGAACCCTATATCAAAAGCCAAAAGCGCCTTCACACTCTCCTACCAATAACAGATGGTCAAATTCTCGCCCATAGACATCACACCAAAAACTTGAGCTCATAGTAAGTTCACATAAAAGCCACAGGCATTGAGTAAGGCATAAAATAAATAATTGAGCTAATTACATACCGGTAGGAAATATACCCAAATCACATTCGTCGAATAACACTGTTTTATTAACAAAAAAGCATTTACCTAATTGGTAAATGCTTTTTGATTAATATCAATAATATTGAATTATACAGTTTGATTCAGGTATATCATCATCGATAATTAATTTTGATAGCGAAATTTACTTGTTAGTATTCTTCTTAAAGCGACGTGACGCTAGACCAATAATTCCTAATGCAAAAATAGCAAGAGTAGAAGGTTCAGGTACCTTAGTCTTACTTTCTATAGCGGCTTTCTTAAACGTAAAGGTTTCTAAAGCTAGTATTCTGAATTGAGATATTGTATGACTTACGCCTGCGATTCCAACCGTTCCAACATCTATACTACCTTTGTTTTTATCGTATGAATGGTTATTAACGTAACCGTCATTCCATGCGCCATCATTATTGCCTATCGACATATTCCCTCCAAATAGATCATGACCAGCACCGAACGTCGCGAAGTATGAATTACGGGCTGACGTGGAATAACGTATGTCATCATTCGCCTGATATTCTGGCTGAGTCAGGTTGAATATGAACGCTTTCACATCGGATTTGTAAGATTTTCCGCTCCAATCGTTTACCGTATATCCACCTACCAAAACATGCTGACCTAATGTGTTTATCGCACTGTATATTGAAACTGTATTATTTACATCGTCTACTGATGAATGCCATGATGCTGACGTTGCCCCAGTCGTGCCATACCATATACTATCCCAATCCAAATCCCCATGACCTAACCAAGTTTCAAGTTGTGTAGCATCTGCATCATTAAGTAATACACTGCTTGTATCAATTAAACCGGCATTAGCAGCGGTTCCAACGAAAATAAGCAAGCTAGCAATAGCCGATTTTATATTTTTGTACTTCATGAAAACACTCCTTTATAATTCTTGATATGTTTGCAGCAAGCCCGCAGATAAATCATTTATACTTCAATAAAGCAAAAATCAAGCCGATAATATAATACGTAACAATATCAGTGACGTAAAGAGAGGGGCTAATATCAACAAGTTAACACCGTAAAAAATACTGACACACAAAAAACCACCAATCGATTGAATTAACAGCATAATATTAGTAAATAGTTATTTATATTGATCCTGATATTAATATGTACTCAAATAATTAAGTATCGCCTAAACACAGCAGTAAACAGTATATCAACACATACCTTTAACCTAGTCACCAAATTGTAATCACTAGATCGCCAGTTCGACTCTGGCGGCCGGTAGCCATTCTTTCGTATAAAGTGTGAGGTCACAACTTTGGTTCAACTTTTTGTATAAGTCTTGTTTGGCAGTTGCTTGGCATTACTAACATTCCAAAGCACTTTGTTAAACATGTTCATCTAAATTCATTTCTGTTTTTAACCAGTCTGTAAAAACCTTTAAACGTGTTATTTTTGCGGAGTCAGCATCAAAGACCAAATAGCGCTTAACTGTTAAAGGATGAGGGATTTTTATAGGTATTAAAAGTTGACCTGATTCAAGCTGTTTTTTACATAAATATTGGGCTGCTAACGTAAAACCGTGCCCACTTAATACAGCATTGAGAGCCATATCAGTGCTATGAACATGTGTCCACTGCTGATGTTGTTGATAGGCTTTTATATCCGAATGTTCAAACCATGATGGCCAATCATAGGGCCCCGGCTTTTCCAAGCTGACTAGCCAAGTTTGCAGTAAATCGGCTGGCACTTGGAAGTTCATTGTTTTTGCCAGTTCTTTGGAGCACATTGGGTAAACAAAATCTTCACCAAAATACTCACAGGCTAATTTTGAGTCGGTGTTCTCTTTAACCTGTGTGCCAAAGCGAATAGCAAGGTCGATATGTTGCTGCTTTATATCGTCAAAATTAGGTGATGATGTTACCCGTATTTTTATGTCTGGATATAGTGCGGAAAATCGATTGATTTTAGGCATCAACCATAATGCAGTAAAGGCTTGCGTAGACGTTATCGTTAAACTGCCAGCGATACCCTCATCTTTTATCTCAGTTAAGCTTTTATTCAAAAGAGAAAATGCTTGTTGTGAAGCTTCAAATAAAGACTTTCCTTTCTGCGTCAACAGCATCTGTTTACCTTTTCGTAAAAATAATGGGCTACCAATGCTTGCTTCTAATTGACGCATTTGCTGGCTGACCGCAGCTTGCGAGATGCACAACTCTGAAGCGGCTTTACTATAGCTATTATGCCTTGCTGCGCACTCGAAACTGTGTAATACATTTATATTTTTTAAAATTTTTTTCATTAAATAGGCCAAAGACATTTAAATTATTTAAACGGAACTCCATATTATAAGCACAGCTTATAATACAAATCGATTTTTATCGTTGGTTCAAAGTTAGCATTGGCCGCACAATAACGTTATTAACGAACTACGCCCACAGTCATAAGGGTAAATATACTGAGAGAAAAACTATGAAAGTAGAACAATTCAATGCGTTACATCATCAAAAAACACCATTAATGATCTGCAATGTCTGGGATGCAGCTAGTGCAAAAATGGCAGAAAAATTAAACTTCAAAGCGATTGGTACATCAAGCGCTGCTATTGCAAGTATGTTGGGATATGAAGACGGTGAAGAAATTACTTTTGAAGAATTACACTTTATCGTAAAGCGCATTAGAGCCTCATGTAGGCTCGCTCTTACAGTTGATATAGAAGCTGGATATAGTCAAGATCCTCTGGTCACTGCTGCTTATATAAAGGCTTTAGTTTCTGCTGGCGTAGTAGGTGTAAATATTGAAGATAGTACGGTTAACGATACACGTTCATTAGTAGATGCAAACATTTTCTCTGGTTACCTATCCGCTATTAAGGGACAGTTAGCAAAAGATCAAATTGATATTTATATTAATGTCAGAACCGATACCTTTTTACTGGGACTAGAAAATGCTTTGGCTGAAACTCAAAAAAGAGCAAAGTTATATGAAATAGCGGGAGCAGATGGGCTATTTGTCCCCTGTATTACCAATAAAGCAGACATTGAAATCATCGTAAAAACAACGAATATTCCCGTCAATGTCATGTGTATTCCTGATTTACCTGATTTTGAATTACTGTCGACGATTGGCGTGAAGCGCATAAGCATGGGGAACTTTTTATTTGATAAAGTACAAACTGACTTTGAAGAAAGGCTTAATAGCATTCAACAAGCCAATGCATTTCAACCAATATTTTAACGGTAGTAACAAAGGGAAAGTAATTAGAATACCCACCGCTAATCGCTAATTTATGAGTTAATAAGATTTAATTTATTAACTCAACTTCAATGCTTTTTTTGATAAATTCTCCTGCTGCCAAACTTGCTAAGGGCTTACTAAAATAATAGCCTTGAATTTCGTTACACTGGTATTGATTGAGCAATTTACATTGCTCCTCTGTTTCCACTCCCTCAGCAATTACGGTTAAATTAAGGGAATGTGCAATGCCAATGATCGCCTGAACAATAGACAAATCGTCATTATTATCAGCTATACCATCGATAAAGGACTTATCAATTTTTATTTTATTGAGTGGAAATCTTTTTAAATAAGATAATGATGAATATCCCGTACCAAAATCATCTATAGATAATTGCACACCAATACCTTTAATTTTATGAAGTGTGTCAATGGTTTCATCAATATTCACCATCATCATACTTTCGGTAATTTCAAACTCTAATTTTGACGCAGGAATACCTGACACTGTCATAGCCCGTTCAATGATTTCAAGTAGATCCTTTTGAAAGAACTGCCTTGCTGAAAGATTAATCGCCATGGTTAAATCGTCAAACCCATCGGCTATCCAGATCTGCAGTTGTCGACAAGCTTCTTCAATAACCCATTGACCAATGGGAACAATTAACCCTGTAGCTTCGGCAACGGGAATAAATTTATCTGGAGGAATTAACCCTTTAGTAGGGTGTTGCCATCTTATCAATGCTTCTGTGCCTAAAATTCGATTGGTTTTAATATCTATCTGGGGCTGATAATTCAGCAAAAACTCTCCATTTTTTAGTGCATCTCTCAGCTCTCTTTCCAGAAGAACTCTTTCATGAGCATCAACTTTCATCTTCTTTGTATAAAATTCGCAACTCGCTCTACCGCCTTCTTTTGCACTATACATAGCATTATCGGCACAGCTAAGTAAGGTTGAAGCGTCTTTAGCGTCGTCAGGATAAATACCAATACCAATACTTGCACCTATGGTAATTTCATTACTTGAAAGTGCAAAAGGTAGCAGTAAACAATCAAGAATATTATTGGCAACTGTAGCCACTTCTGCCTTTGATTTAATGCAGGGAAGCAATACTGTGAATTCATCTCCGCCAAACCGAGAAATAACATTGTTGCTGCCGATAATTTTTTTTAGCCTTAATGCCACCTGTTGTAATAGTTCGTCTCCCGCGGGGTGACCAGAAGTATCATTAATAAGTTTAAAGTGATCGAGGTCGATAAACATAACGGCCAATTGTTGATCGGAATTTTTAGCAAGTTCAATTGAATAATTCAGACTTTTCTGGAAAGACATCCTATTGGGTAATTGGGTAATGAGATCGTGGTGTGCCAGTGTATATATTTGTTCCTCTGCCTTCTTCTTCTCAGTAATATCGCTAAATATACTCATATATTGATGAACATTACCTGCATCATCTTTAATGGCTTTAATAATTTGCCAGCAAATGAATATTTCACCATTTTTACGTTTATTTGTCATTTCACCTTTCCAAAATCCCTTATCCTTAATGCACGTCCATAAACGTGTGTAAAAATATTTTGAGTGATGTCCAGATTTTATTAACTTGATGTTAATTCCAATCGCTTCCGTTGAGCTATAGCCGGTAATCTCTGAAAACTCAGGGTTTACGCGAATAATGTTGGTATCTAAATCACAAATGATAATGGCCTCTAAGCTTTCATTAAAGACGCTTTCCGACAACTTTAGTTCTTCTATAGCTACTTGTCTTTGCAGCTCATGGGCCACTTTATTAGAGAATAACCCCAATATTGACTTTAACGCCGGCTCTAAATCTAAAGGATTAGTGTCCATCACTGCTATTATGCCAATAACTTCTCCGCTAGCTGTTTTTAAAGGTGAACCGAAGTAACTTTCTATATTCATTGAAGTCAGTAATTTATCGTCAGGATAAAGCGCCGCGGCATTCCTACAGACGAACTCAATGGAATGATTTAATGCATCGGCGCATGGCGAACCTTGAAGATTGTAAGTGAAGTTTTCTACCGCTGCTCCTTTGGCCCATACCGCCAGCGTATTGATGTTAGTATTTGTTTTATCGCCAAAAATACCGATAAAGGCAAACTCTGTTTTGTAGGTATACGCTAAAGTTTTAGCACAGTTAATATAAAAGTGTTTGTCTGAGGAATGATCGATATTTTTTAAAAGCTCTTTTAGAGAGTTAGTAATATGGTTTTGTTGGTGCATCTCATTGGCAAGAAGCACGTTAGATACACTCAATTCTTGGGTGCGGGCGGTAATGATATTTTCTAAGTTCTTTTGACTTAAATGTACGTCTATATTTTCCTGAAGCCTTTCTGCCTGAGAAGCCATTAATAGTAATGCGGTAAACATAACAGCCCCCATATAGGCTTGAATAAGGATCAGTGACGTATTTTCGCTTGCCAAAACAAGAGGGCCAAAACCATTGGTTGTGCCAATAATAGCAGCCGTTGAAATAACCATAACAACCAGCGTCACACCATGATGATGAAAACGTAAAGAAGACCAAACTATAATTGGCAATAGAAAAAATATTAGTAATTCTTTCGACAACTCTAAAACCCTCCATTGGCCGAAAACGAGACTAACGACACATAAGGTGGCTCCTAAGATAACAGTAGCTTCAAGTAATCTGATTTTGGTAAAATGTTCTTTAGGTAATCGAAGCCAAGTTAATAAAAATGGCGTGACAACCAACCCTCCAACAAAGTTTCCCATCCACCAGGTTTCCCATAACAATAAAAAACGTTGTTGATTAATTAAGTCAGCGAGAACTAAGCTGCCTATACCAATAGAGGCACTAATCATGGTTGAAGCAAAAAGCGCGAGTATAAATACTAGAGTTTCGCCGGTCTTTGAGAAAGGCTGGGCGCTGGCAAAACGTAAAATCAGGTAAGCAGCACTAACAGCTTCTAGAGTATTGCCGAATGCTACGCTTAAATTTAGCGAAAAAGAGAATGATACATGCATATTAATTAAAAAGGCGCCTAGAAAAATACCTGGCCATAGTCGCAAACCACCTAAAAGTAATGCTGCTAGGGCAATACCCGTAGGTGGCCATACAGAGCTTGTATTCGCTTGCTCAAAGGCAAGTAATAAACCTATCTTGGCAGAAATAAAATAGATAAAAGCGAGAGCTACTATTGGCAGTATGTTTTTGGATAAATATCTCTGCATTTCAATAAGAACCATGTTTTATTACATATAAATTAATCTTAGCAGTTAAGAAAAATAGTGGAGTAAAAATAAACAATGAATTAAAGCGAAGGGGATGTTTTTTATACAGACCTAAAGAGAGGTAAGACTTTTCAGGGAGTAACTTCAAATTATACGATGTCATATACGATAAAAACCCCGAAGTTATTTCAGGTCAAAAAAATAAAAAATAAATAGCGCTACACTGCGGGCACATTAATTATCACTGATAGTTTGTTCATTTATGGAACTCTTGTGCCCAGCAGGTAATTTACCTGCACTAAAAACAGCCATTGATAATGGCGCAGATGCCGTTTATATCGGTATGAAAGACGATACCAATGCCCGACATTTTGCCGGATTAAATTTTAATGATGGCAAATTAGAAAAAGCCGCAGACTATGTTCATCGTCACGGTAAAAAACTTCATGTCGCTATCAATACCTTTGCTCACCCCGATGGAGAAAGCCGCTGGCGAAAAGCGGTTGATAATGCTGTGGCCATTGGCAGCGACGCGTTAATAATCGCAGACCTTGGCGTACTTGATTACGCCGCTAATAAGTATCCTGATGTTGAGCGTCATGTGTCAGTGCAAGCTTCAACGACTAATATCGAAGCAATAAAGTTCTTTGCCGATAACTTCGCTGTAGAACGAGTGGTATTACCTCGAGTGCTTTCAATACAACAAGTCAGGCAACTCGCGAGTAAAAGCCCAGTAAAACTTGAAGTTTTTGCTTTTGGTAGCTTATGTATTATGTCAGAAGGGCGCTGCTATTTATCTTCTTACATGACCGGCGAATCCCCTAATACTGCAGGAGCTTGCTCACCCGCAAAATATGTTCGCTGGCAAGAAACTGAACAAGGGCTAGAAAGCCGATTAAATAATGTCTTAATTGACCGTTACCAGCCTGATGAAAATGCGGGCTACCCAACGCTATGTAAAGGACGTTTTGAAGTAGACGATAATGTCTACCACACCCTTGAAGAGCCAACGAGTTTAAATACTCTAGAGCTTATACCCGAGCTAAGTAATATGGGGATCGCTTCAGTAAAAATTGAAGGACGCCAGCGTAGTCCCGCCTATGTCGAGCAAGTGACTAAAACATGGCGTAGTGCTATTGACCGATTCCAACAAAACCCCGATAACTTTCAAGTTGAAGGTGCGTGGATGAAAACCTTAGCGAACCTCTCTGAAGGTAAGCAAACGACGCTCGGTGCATACCACCGTAAATGGCAATAGTATCCTTCTTTGTGACTTAATCCAATAGCCGCAGAGAAAGTGCTCATTGGTTGGCACCAATTGCGCGCTATCTCTTTACTATTGAATGAACTCACTGCGAATTAACGACACTATCCTTACAAACATAAAAAATTGGAAACACTATGAAATTTTCTCTTGGTCCAAGTTTGTTTTTTTGGCCGAAAGGCGAAGTTGAAGCTTATTATCAGCAGGCTCAAAGTAGTGAAGCTGACATTATATATTTAGGCGAAACTGTGTGCTCTAAGCGCCGAGAATTACGGGTAAAAGATTGGTTAGCTTTAGCAAGAGAGCTCGCTGGCAATGTCGATAAAGAAATTGTTTTATCGACCATGACTTTACTTGAGTCTCCTGCTGAAATTCAAACCATGCGAAAACTTTGCGATAACGGCGATCTGCTTATTGAAGCTAACGATCTTAGCGCAGTACAAATTATGCGTGAATTGAAAATGCCGTTCGTCGCAGGACCCGCGATTAATTGTTATAACTTAGCGACTTTGAAAGTGCTGATAAAACAGGGCATGAGCCGCTGGGTTATGCCAGTGGAGTTGTCTGGCGATTGGTTGAAAACGTTATTGCAAAAAGCCGATGAAGAAAATATTCGCTCACAGTTTGAGTGTGAAGTATTTGCTTGGGGTTATATGCCACTGGCTTATTCGGCACGCTGTTTTACGGCGCGCTCTGAAGATAAAGCCAAAGACGACTGTCAGCTTTGCTGTATTAACTATCCTTTTGGCAGAAAAATGAACAGTCGCGAAGGGGAGCGTGTTTTTGTGCTTAATGGCATACAAACCATGTCGGGTTATCAATATAATTTAATCAATGAAATACCTGATATGGCGGCACTAGGCGTCGATATTGCACGTATAAGTGCTGATAGCTTAGAAGCTTTTAATAAAATATCAGTCTTTAAAAAACAGCTCTCGCATCCACAGCATTACTCATTAAATAGTGTTGAGGAATGTAATGGTTATTGGCATCAAATTGCTGGCATGTCAGTGGCGTAGCTAAAACTTAATAGCTCAGGTCGAATAATCCATAACTTTATAAGTTGAAAAATATGTTTGAATTAGATTTATCATCCGTTTGTCAAAGTCAGGATAAAATAACTGAGTTTTTACAAACTTATTGGCAGAAAAAACCAGTCGTTATTCGTAATGCTTTTAAACATTTTCAAGACCCAATTTGTGCTGATGAAATCGCTGGACTCGCTTGCGAAGAGCAAGTGCAGTCGCGGTTAGTTTATAAAAGTAAAACCGATGATTCATGGCAAGCAGAGTTTGGTCCTTTTCAAAGTTACCAGCATTTAGGTGAAGAAAATTGGTCGCTAGTGGTACAAGCCCTTGATAATTGGTCTGAGGATGCGGCACAACTGATCGAACCTTTTCGCTTTATACCGCATTGGCGTTTAGATGATTTAATGGTGAGCTTTGCTACCCCAGGTGGTGGTGTTGGCCCACATATCGATTTATATGATGTGTTTATTTGCCAAGGTTCAGGAAAAAGAAACTGGCGAGTCGGTAATAAAGGCGATCACCGTGAATTTTCGGCAAATGCGGCGTTATTACATGTTGATCCCTTTGAGGCGATTATCGATGTTGAGCTAAATCCTGGCGATATTTTATATATTCCCCCTGGGTTTCCGCACGAGGGTATTACTCTTGAAACATCACTAAGTTTTTCGGTCGGTTTTAGAACTAATTCAACCGTGAGCTTAGTGAGTGGTTTTGCTGATCATTTAATTGATGCTGAGCAAGCAACTGAGTTAATTGAAGATCCAAACAGAATGCCTACTAAGCAAAGTGGCGCTATCAGCGATGAAGATCTCTTATTAATAAAAAATCAGTTATCGAGCGTTATTAACAATGATACTAGCTTCAAGGAGTTTGTGGGTTGCTTTTTAACTCAAGCAAAACATGAACTCGATTTACTTTCCGCTGATGAACCTTACAAGGATGAAGATATAAAGTCGGCATTAACGCAAGCGAATTTAAATCGTTTGGGTGGCTTACGTGCTTTTTATTTTCCTGAAACGCTAAAGCAAGGGGTTTGCTATATTGATGGTCAAGAAGTCTGTTTTCCTAGTGAAATTTCGCCAATAATTAAATTACTATGCGATAAGGTAATTGTTACTCGGGGCGAGCTAAACGTTTGGCAAAATAATCAAAACTTTATAAGTTTCATTAAAACTCAACTAGATAGTGGCTATTGGTATTTATCTTAGTTGATTATTGCTGATTATTAAGGATAATAGTCAGCCTTATAATGACTAACCATTGAACCTAAGCCAGCCATGCGCATTGATAAATTTATTTGTAAAAGTACCGAACTCACCAGAAGTGAAGCTAAAAAACTATTAAAGATGGGAGATGTTCGAGTAAACGGTGAAGTTATTAAAAATGCAGCTACGCAAGTTCATGAAAATAACAGCGTTACCGTTAATGGTGAAAAGCTAACTGCACGCACTTCTCGTTATATTATGATGCATAAACCCCTTGATACTATTTGTTCAAATATTGATGAAGTTTACCCGTCGTTATTGAATTATATCGAAGTAGATAAAGCGTTTGATTTACATATTGCAGGGCGTTTAGACGCAGATACCACGGGGTTAGTGTTAGTTACTGATGATGGCCGCTGGTCGCATAATATTATATCCCCGAAAAAAGATTGTGAGAAAGTTTATCGCGTTAATTTACGTAATGAAATCAACGATGATAAAGCCGTCGAACTTATTGAACGATTCAAGAATGGTCTGCAATTGCAAGGCGAAGATCAACTGACCTTACCGGCAAAATTAGAAGTTATTAACGAAAAATTGGTGCTACTCACCATTACCGAAGGTAAGTATCATCAAGTAAAACGCATGTTTGCTGCTGTTGGTAATAAAGTAGTGGGTTTGCATCGTCAACAAATTGGTAAAATAAACTTAGATATCGAGCTAGGTGAATGGCGCTACCTTACTGAAGATGAAGTGAATAGCTTTTAGCAATGTTTCAAGTCGGCATTAGAAGTTATTAGTTATCATAAGGTGTGATTAGTCGTAAATGATTGTAATTCGTTACTCTGTATTGTGTTTATTAACCAATATATCAACGTAAACTGCATAGCTGGCGTAACCCAGTACAGGAAATACCACGACTAATAGCGGTAGAGCTATCACTAAGGTGAGTGAAGTTATCATCACTAAGGTGAGTGCCCATTTAAGCATTAGCCATTTATGCTGTAATACTGTTTTTACGCTGATACTTACTGCATCAACAAAACCTAATTCTTGATGAATGATAAGTGGAATAGAAAATACCCCCAGTAGAAAGCCTATCACCGCGGTAACCCAACCAATTAAACCACTGTACAGCAGAAACCAAAGTAGTGATTCTCTTAATGAAGGGTCGGTAATAAAGGCGTGATCTAGCGGCAGTGGTACAATACCAAAGTAAAGTCCGTAAATAACAAGCGCGTCGGTGATCCAGATAAAATAGCATAAACACAAAATGAAAATTAAAAACCAAATACCTCTGTTTTTTTTGCCCTTAATTAAAATTAAATCTTTGAAGCTAGGTTTTTGTCCGTTTGCTAATAATCCAGCGACTTGTTGAAAGCCAATAATAAGAATGGGCGCGACAATAAAGAAGCCGGCAATAAAAGGGAATATAACTAAGTCAGCATCAATGCTTAATAGTAACCCGTACAGTACTGCTGCAATAGCGCAAAAAAAACTACTAAATAAAATACTAATAGTTTTGGTTTGTTTAAAACTTAACCAGCCAAAAGTTAACCAGCGCTTTATTGATAATGGTGATGGATTCATGTGACAGCAGAGCTTTTTAATACGGAGAATATTATTATTTTACCTGATGTGCTTATCAAGTCGTCAGCTGAAGTGCTTTGACTTGATTTGAGTCAAGTCAATATCATTAATCAAAACACTATGCAGTAGACTATATTTTATATTTTACAAAAAAAATTAAACTTTTATTTATATCTGCCGATTAAATGAACAACTAAAAATAAAATTAAAATAGGCAAGTAAAGTGGACGTACTGATAGATCTATTACCTTCGGTGAATCGAGTAAAAACAGAAACGTCAAAAAAAGACAAGCGACAGCGTAATAAGTATAGCCGTCAAATGAATTCTTCTGCGCTTAACGGAGATAAAACGCATGAAAATACTGACTCAGTTGCACAATTAAAACAAGTTTTTTGGGATGGTCCTGAACGTCGTAATACTAATGATCGCCGTCAACTGAACAATAAACGAGGGCGTTGGTTAGAGTCGCGCGATAGAAAAGACCGTCGCGCGGTTGAATATGCTATTTCAGTAAAAATTTAATAGATAACTAAGCTGTGTTATTTTTTATTTAACTGATTAAATTTTTCCATTTGCTCAGGTGTTGCCGGTAGCTGATGTTTTTCTTTCCATTCACTGTAAGGCATACCATAAACTTGTTCTCGGGCAGTATCTATATCTACTTCAACGCCTAACTTCTCAGCTTCTGCTACTGTCCATTTAGAAAAACAATTACGACAAAATCCCGCAAAATTCATTAACTCAATATTTTGTACGTCTTTTCGGTTATCTAAGTGTGCAAGTAAACGACGAAAAACGGCGGCTTGAATTTCAACTTCTTTATCCATAATATTTCTCATTTTTGTGGGTGATATTCTTTAATTGTTGATGGCTGTCTCTATTTCATCAAGCTCTTTAATAGGCTTTTTATAGGGAAGAATTCGTACAATCATACCTATATAAGGGTGATCAAAATAATGGATCTCAGTACTTCGCACTCGGCGATCTTGTTTGAAATTAATCGTGGTCAATTCAGTTTTTTCTGTTGTTGAACTTTCAGGAAGTAATTTTTGGGTTGCAAGCTCTGCAAGCGACATATTCATAATGTTTAAGTCAGCAGTTATATGTAAAAAATGGTCAACTTCTACTTTGAAAAAACCATCGACAGACCAGTCTTGCGGCGGTTTAATTGGTGGGTTTTCTAAGAGGTTAATTTCCTTTAACGCCGATTTTGTCGTGGTTACATCGTTATCAATTTCTTGCAATAAACCTTGACTATCTTTGGGAAGGTTAGCCATTTTTGCAATAATTGTTTGTATGCGATCCGTGATAATTTGCTGTGATAAAACTTCGTTGGAAAGCTCTGTAGTCAAGTCATTCGCAGTATTATCAGTGCTGCCATTAAAAAGCGCCTGTTGCAGACTATCTTCTTGTGTTTGAGCTTGTATCTGCTGTTGCTGGTATTGCTCTAATTCTTGTTGATAATGATAAGTAAAGTTATCACCGGCATAAAATTTCATCGGCACAGCTAAGCGCTTCGTTTTGGTGATTTGTCGCCAACCAATATGTAATAGGGGTTTAAAGTTTCGACTACGGGATAATTGTTTAACAATATCGTTAAGTTGCAGTGAATCTTTACTCAGTAAATAATCGGTATTACCGTAAATATCTTCGTTATTGTTAATCGTTACCGGCACTTTTTCTATGGGAAATGAATTGTAGTGAGCGTAAGTGCCTTCACTATTATATTGAGTAAACTCAGCCGCTGAAATTGTGCATAGTGGTGATGTGAATAAGGTACTGTTTTCGTTAATAAGTCGGCTATAAGTTAACTGAAGTTCCGAGAACTGACGTTTGGCTTGTTCAACATAAGCCAATTGTTCTACGCTTAAGCTTGGTGATGTTTCTGGTGTTCGTTGTTCCTGAGTTTTTATTGTTTGTGGTTTAACTACCACACTTTCAGTTGTCAGGCTGTTATTGTTATAGAAGTTATCTTCATAGTCAGCTTGTTGGCTACTATTTTGTTCAGGGGAGTCGGTACCATCGCTATAAAATAGTGCTGAGTTGTTCTCTTGTTCTGTATCTAAACCTTGCGTTAAAGCGTTATTTAATAATCCTTCTTGTCTGTTCTCTTCGCTCAGTTCGTTGCTCGTTTTTATGATGAAATCTGATTGTGATTTTACTTTTTTGACCGCTTGGTCGATTAAAGACTCTGGGTATACAGGTGAGTCACAGTTAGGCAACTGTTGCTTTAAGCTATTAATATCAGGGCTAAGATAAGGGCCTAATAAGTCGATAACTTTTCGGTAGCGAGGTAATGAACTATTTTCTGTAAATTGTTCTTTTAACTGCTTTTTATCACCTAGTTGGCTAAACAGGATCACTTCAATTTCAAACCAACGGTCTGCTTTATTTTTAGGTGCGGCCGTCGCTTGCTCCGAAAAAATAAGTGCGCTAGAGATAAACGTACTTGATAAAAGCAATAAGTGTTTTAGTTTCATTCATTATCCAATGGGCTAAGTTTTACTCTATTCGCCAGATTACAGCGTAATTTGTTTTTGGTATTTTACCGCTATTTGCCGTTACTTTTTTGTTTTAACTAAATCATTTAGCATCGATGTTACCAAAATAAAGCGTGATTTACTGTCTTCGGTTGGAATTTTAAATTGTAACTTATTCGCGCCAACCATTTTAAATATTTTCGGTTGTTGCTGAATAAGGCCAATGATCAACATAGGGTCAACTTTGGTGTCATTACTAAACTCAATGGAACCGCCTGCAGGGCCTACGTCTATACGAGAAATTCCTATTTTTTGTGCTTTCAAACGTAACTTAGCAATATGGACTAAATTCTTGGTCGCTTGCGGAAGTAAGCCAAAACGGTCAATAAGTTCAACCTGAATATCATCGAGTTCGTTTTTATTGCCACAGCTAGCGATGCGTTTATAAAGGCTTAAACGTAAACTGACATCAAAAATATAGTCATCAGGTAATAAAGCCGGTACGCGCAGGTCTATTTCAGTTTGTTTCGCGGTCAAGTTATCTAGCGATAGCTCTTTACCTTGTTTTAACGCTGAAACCGCTTGGTCAAGCATGTCCATATATAAAGTAAAACCGATTTGGCTCATAGAACCACTTTGGCCTTCACCGAGTAATTCGCCGGCGCCACGAATTTCTAAATCGTGTGTTGCCAACGTAAAACCAGCGCCTAAATCTTCCAAGGAGGCGATAGCATCTAGACGTTTCTTTGCATCTTTAGTCATACGTTTAACGTGCGGTGTTAATAAATAGGCATAAGCTTGATGATGTGAACGGCCGACACGACCACGTAATTGGTGTAATTGTGCTAAACCTAAATGATCAGCTCGGTCCATAATGATGGTATTGGCACTGGGTACATCGATACCCGTTTCAATAATGGTTGTACACACTAAAACATTGTATCGCTGATGATAAAAGTCACTCATTATGCGTTCAAGCTCACGTTCACGCATTTGTCCGTGAGCGGTAGTTACTTTCGCTTCAGGTAATAATTTTTGAATATCTGCAGCGGTTTTGTCTATGGTGTCGACATTATTGTGGAGGAAGTACACCTGACCGCCACGTAATACTTCACGTAAAATAGATTCGCGAATCAGGGCATCATCGCGTTCACGGACAAAAGTTTTCACAGCTAAACGTTTAGCTGGCGGAGTCGCGATAATGGATAAGTCGCGCATGCCGCCCATCGCCATATTTAATGTCCGTGGAATAGGCGTTGCTGTAAGTGTTAAAATATCAACATTACTGCGTAGTTGTTTAATTTTTTCTTTTTGTTTAACGCCAAATCTATGTTCTTCATCAACCACTAATAAGCCTAAGTCGTGATACTTAATGCTATTTTGCAAGAGCTTATGGGTGCCAATAAGAATGTCTACTCGGCCAGATTCAACGTTAGCAATGACAACATTTTGTTCTTTAGCTGTTTTAAAGCGAGATAATACTTCAATAGAAACAGGTAAGTTGGCGAAGCGATCACGAAAGTTTTCATAATGTTGCTGAGCAAGTAAAGTAGTCGGTACTAAAATAGCGACTTGCTTGCCGTCATTTACTGCGACAAAAGCGGCTCGCATAGCCACTTCTGTTTTACCAAAACCAACATCGCCACAAACGAGTCTGTCCATCGCTTTATCGCTAAGCATATCGGATACAACAGCTTTAATCGCTTGCTCTTGGTCGAAAGTTTCTTCAAAAGGAAAACTATCTGAAAAGGCTTGGTATTCAGCTTTATCACGGTTGAACTGATAACCTTTGCTATTGGCTCTGTTGGCGTAAATATCGAGTAACTCTGCTGCCACATCTCGTACTTTTTCAGCTGCTTTTTGTTTAGCTTTACTCCAAGTATCGTTACCTAGCTTATGTAATGGAGCACTATCAGCGTCGGCACCTGAATAGCGACTGATTAAATGTAACGATCCAACCGGCACATAAAGCTTTGATTCACCAGCATAAGTTAACACTAAGAATTCGGTGACAATGCCGCCATTTTCTATGGTTTGTAAACCCATATAACGGCCAATACCATGTTCAAAGTGTACAACGGGTTGTCCGAAAGAAAGCTCAGCTAAATTTTTGAAAATAGCATCGGCTTGAATATTTTGCTGCTTGGTTCTTCGGCGTGTTTGCTTAACACGCTCACCTAATAATTCATCTTCGGTAATCAAGGCAATGGCGTTTTTCTTAGCTGAACCTTTGCTTTGAAAAATAAAGCCATTGCTGAGGGTATTAACGGTAATACCAATTTTATCGTTACTTGCAATAAAGCTTTCAATGTCATCAAAAATTTGTGGTTTGATGCTGTTACGCAGGAGTAATTCTAAAACGCTTTCTCTTCGTCCCTGACTCTTTGCAACAAATAACACTTTGTCAGGTGTTTCTTTACTTTTAATAAAGTGTTCAATTAACTCAAACGGTTGCTTTAATTGGTGGTTAATCGTGATGTCAGGCAAGGGAGAAACATCAAAACGAATATGGCCTGCTTTAGTTTTTTCTTGTTGTGCATCTGTTTCCGATAAGTCTTCTGTTAGTTTTTTATCAGGTATGGCAAGTGCTTTATCAATAGTAATACGATCAAAAGGCTTTAACGCTGAATATAACTCGCCGCTATTTAGAAATAAACGGGTAGGTGGTACTAAAGGACGGGTGGGATCGTAACGGCGCTCTTCATAACGAAACTCGACATCAAGCCAATATTGTTCAAGAGCCTTGTCGATATCACCACAGATCATCACACGAGTGTTTTCGCCTAAGTAATCACATAAGGTACTGGTTTGTTCAAAAAATAGCGGTAAGTAATATTCAACACCTGCCGGTAAAATACCATCGCTGACTTGATGATAAACCGACTCTTTATGAATATTGCCGGTAAATAACTCACGATATTGGCTACGAAATAAATTGATGCCGGTTTGATCGGTTGGAAATTCATGGGCGGGCAATAAATTTATTTCATCAACTTTATCACTCGAACGCTGGTTTTCTGGATCGAATAAGCGAATATCTTCAATTTCATCGTCGAAAAAATCTAAACGGAATGGTGTTTTACAACCCATCGGAAATAAATCGAGTATTGCGCCACGTGCCGAAAATTCGCCATGCTCCATCACTTGGTCGACATTTCGGTAACCACAGGCTTCAAGGTTTTGACGTAATTGATGTAAATCTTTTTTATCACCCACTTTTACGACCAGTGAGTTGGCTTGAATATATTGCGTTGGTGCTAATCGCTGTAGCAAAGTTGAAATAGGCACGATAATAATGCCATTTTCCATGCTTGAAAGTTGATATAAAGTGGCTAAGCGCTGAGAAATTATATCTTGGTGTGGAGAAAAACTATCGTAAGGTAGAGTTTCCCAATCAGGAAATAAGCAAATAGCCAGTTGCTGTTTAATATTTAAACTTTGCAGCTCTTGCTCAAATCGTAAAGCTGATTGGGTGTCATGAGTAAGCAATAATAATGGCGCGTCAGCATTCAAGGCACCATGAAAAATAGCTAAAGTATCACTACTGCCAAGTAAGTTTGTCCAATGTTTTTTATCGGCAATTTTTCCGCGACGTTTCGTTAAAACAGGTTCAAATAAATTAGCAGTTTTACTCATGATTTCTCTATCAGGTTTTTGTTATTAATAAGGTGTTGAAATAGCGCGTTATCTTAGCATGACTTTATAGGAGAATTTAACTTAGCACTAAATACTTTTTTGTTTAAAAAACTATAGTGATATAATAGCTGTCAGCTTTAACATTCGGTAAAGCGTATTGTGTTTTTTGGAGAGATTTGTGACCAATAATGATGTTTTACGTCGTTTAAGATATACCTTTAATTTTAATGATCAAAAGATGATCGCCTTATTTAATTTAGCAAAGTTAACGGTAAGTCGTGAACAAATCAGTTATTGGCTTAAAAAAGAAGATGATCCACAAGTGGTCAACTGTACTGATGTTCAGTTAGCGACCTTTTTGAATGGCTTAATTGTTGATAAACGCGGGGCACGCGATGGTGAAACACCTCAACCTGAAAAGCGTATTAATAACAATATTGTGCTAAATAAATTAAAAATAGCCTTAGCGCTGCGCGCTGAAGATGTTATCGAGATGATGTCTACGTCAGGTATACGTATGACTAAACCTGAATTAAGTGCATTTTTTCGTAAGCCTGATCATAAACATTTTCGAGCATGTAAAGATCAGTTTTTAAGGAACTTTATTCAAGCTATCGACACTAAGTTTCATGTTAATCGTCCTGAAAAGTTCACACCAAAACGTGAAGTTTCCTCTGAAAGGCAAGTAGAGTTGCCCAAAAAAGGTTATCAAACAGCTAAGCCTCAGGCAAGTAAAGCTTATGTAAATCCTAAGGCAGCTAAGAAAACTGAAACAACAAAAACAAGCAAAATTTATGTAAACCCCAATGCGGCTAAAGCAACAATTGACAGTGATGGAAAACCTAAACGTAAAGTATTAAAATTAAAACCGGAAGATATTTGGGGCAAATAAAGAAAGTTTATTTTCTTTGAATCATTGCGTTAATGAACGGAAATTAATCTTCCCCTTGATAATTGAAATAAAAAAAAGGCATAAAAATGACTGAACAAGTTACGAAAGAAACCAGCTTTGTAAAAATTGCTATGCCATCATGGTTTAAAGGTGTAGCAATAATTGCTTTAATATGGAATATATTTGGCGTTTTAGCATTTATGGGGCAAATGATGATTACACCCGAAATGTTGGCTGAATTACCCGTAGCTCAACAAGAGCTTTATACTAGTACACCTGAGTGGGCCAAAGCGGCCTTTGCAATTGCAGTATTTTCTGGCGTTTTGGGTTCTTTATCTTTGTTACTGAAAAAGGCAGTTGCAGTACCGATGTTTATTGCTTCTTTAGTGGGCGTTGTCGTGCAAATGTTTCATGCATTTTTTCTGAGTAAGTCTATTGAAGTACTTGGGCTCAACAGTGTTATTATGCCCGTGATGGTTATTCTTCTTGCTTTTTACCTAGTTTGGCTTTCTAAAAAGGCGCAAGTAAATGGTTGGTTAAGCTAATAAATTAATACGCCATTAAATTTGTAAAGTGAGTTTAATAATAGGGCGTCATTAAAAACGATATTTCTCTAGGTTAATCTTTCTTGATGAACATTGCAAAGTTCAGTTGGTATAAAAAAAAGGCTACATCAGCAGCCTTTTTTTAAATATTCACTTGTCTTAATAGTATTTTTAGGCGTCCCAAACTAAGCGATTAAGATTAGAGTATTAATCCATTGTAAAATCTAATTGGACTGTATAATTTTTACCAAGATTATTAACCGGTGAATACTTCCACTTTTTCAATGCGTTTACAGCTGCTTTATCAAATACATAAGGAGGGGTTGCCTCAACCACCTCGACATTTTCAACCGCACCAGTTTCAGTGATATTAAATTGCAATACAACGGAACCTTCAATGCCATCTTTTGCCGCTTTTTGTGGGTATTTAGGGCTTATACTTATTATAGGTTTAATGTTATTTGATTCTGCTTTTTCTCCAACATTATCATGTTGATTTCCTGCGTAACTCAAGCCAGATAGCAATGTAATAGTTGTAAGAATTACAGTGGCAAATATTCTTTTAGAGGTATTGATACTTGTTTTTAAATTATTAATTCGTTCTAACATAACTTGTTTATCTCCGTGTTTTTTAAAGGATAATTGAGCAAATGCTAATGGAGGTGTCGACTGCGCCGCTACTAACAGTGCTTTACTATAGTTAATCCTGCTTTCTTTTGGTTTGAGTGCCAGTACGTGTTGATCACAGGATAGTTCTTGATCTTGCCGAAATCTAAAATAAGCCAGCCAAGCAAGAGGATGAAACCAAAATAGCGTTAAGCAAGCTATCGCAACTAGGTTCCAGTAAATGTCATTTCGATCAAAATGACAAATTTCATGTTCAAGAATCAGTTTTTGTTGCTCGACACTATAAAGCTCAAAAAAATTTTCTGGAATAATAAGTTTTTGTTGAACCACGCCTACAAGCATCGGACTATACTTACTTGAGCTTTGATATAGTTGTATCTTTTTAGGTAAGGCTAATGGCACCACTGATTTATCAATAGCAGTGAACTGTAAATGTTTATTAAAGCTAAAATAAGTTAATAGCCAATAAGTTGTCATTAAAACACCCACACTTAGCCATATATAAAAAAACCAAGACACAGAAATATTTTGTTGAAGTTGTATTTTTGGATTTACAAAGTAGCGTTGTATTTCAGCTATTTCAAATAGACTACTTTGCTGCCATGGGAATGGTAGGCTATATATAACTAAGCCGAAAGGCACCATTAACCATAACAAGTAGGTATGACTTGCGCCTAATGAGCCTATTAACCATTTATGTCCAACAAGTAATATAGTCAGTAAAAGTGTTAGTGGAAATAATAATGTAATGAGGTTATCAATCATTATCTTGTTCCCATTTTGAAATAAGCTGTTTCAATTCATCTATATCTTCTTTTTTCAAATTATTCGTTTTCGCAAAACCCGCAACTAAAGGGGATATTCTTCCGCTGAATAACCGTTCAATAAAGCTTTGGCTTTGAACTTCGGTATATGCATCACGTTCAAGTAATGGAAAATAAAGATAGTGACGTTCTTGCTTTTCAAAACCTATCGCTTGTTTTTTGACAAGGCGATTGATCAGTGTTTTTACTGTCTTATCGTGCCACGGCTTATTTCTATTCAGTTGCTCAATAATACTCTTTGCTGTCGCGGGATGTTTAATCCATAAAGCTTCTAAAACTTCAAATTCTGTATTGGTTATGTCAGACATATCTTTATATTACAAGTGTAATCGATGAGTTGATATTACACTTGTAATCAACCTTGTCAAGTGTTTATAATTTAATCGTATTTTAATGGATATCATTAAGATCAGATTAGTGAATTTTCACAATGATTTGAAAATAATTGTATTTAATGTCGTATCGCCGCGCGATTGACCCTCTTTTTACATCATTAGACAGTGTACTAGCTGTTTCTAGAAATGATAAAGACGCGAGGGGAAGTTCTAATGCGTGCCTAGAAGGTTCATTTGTTGAGTATTACTTTGATTGTTTACCTTCTTGATTTTTGAGCCAGGTAGCCAACTAAAGCTCGCTGTTTTACTTGGTTAATTATTATTGCTGAGGCAGGTTACATCATAGCATCGGCATATGTGGAGGATGGTAAGTATTGTACAAGCCTCTTGGTATTTATTTAAAGGAAAAGTGATCAATGAAAAGGCTTGGTTCTAGTAATAACAGCATTTATTTTGCAAAAAATTTAATTTGCATATATATAAGCTATTCCCTTTGATTAACTGTTGTTATAATGCCGAAAAATAACGTAGTTTAAATTCTTTTTAGAGGTTTTGTGGATGTCGGAAGCAGAAAAACGCCCAACAAATTTTATTCGTCAAATTATTGATGCGGATCTTGAAACTGGTAAACATACGAGTGTTCAAACTCGTTTTCCACCAGAGCCTAACGGTTTTTTACATATTGGTCATGCGAAATCTATTTGTTTAAATTTTGGTATCGCTCAAGATTATAAAGGCTTATGTAACTTACGTTTTGATGATACCAATCCTGAAAAAGAAGATATTGATTTCGTTAATTCAATTGAAGAAGATGTAAAGTGGTTAGGCTTTGAATGGGCTGGTGAGACGCATTACTCATCTCAATATTTTGATAAACTACACGGCTTTGCCGTTGAACTCATCGGAAAAGGTTTAGCGTATGTCTGTTACTTAAATGCTGATGAAGCGCGTGAATATCGTGGCACATTAAAAGCACCAGGAAAGAATAGCCCTTACCGTGATACAAGTGTTGAAGACAACTTAGCTCTTTTCGAAAAAATGAAAAATGGCGAATGTAAAGAAGGCGAATGTGTACTGCGCGCTAAAATTGATATGACTTCAAGTTTTATGTGTTTACGCGATCCTATTCTTTATCGTGTTCGTTTCGCTCATCATCATCAAACTGGCGACAAATGGTGCATTTACCCTATGTATGATTTTACCCATTGTTTATCTGATGCTATCGAAGGAATTACCCATTCACTTTGTACGCTAGAGTTTCAAGATAACCGTCGCCTATATGACTGGGTACTTGAAAACGTGTCTATTGAAGTAACACCACATCAGTATGAATTTTCACGTTTAAACCTCGAATATACTGTATTGAGTAAACGTAAATTACAAATGCTTGTTGAAGAAAACCTCGTGAATGGTTGGGATGATCCACGTATGCCGACCATTGCGGCCTTCCGTCGTCGTGGTTACACTCCAGGATCACTCCGTGAGTTTACTAAGCGTATTGGTGTCACTAAAATGGATAACACCGTTGAAATGGGCGTGTTGGAAGCTTGTATTCGTGAAGACTTAAACGACAATGCACCACGTGCGATGGCAGTACTTGACCCTATTAAATTGGTGATAGAAAACTATCCAACTGATCAAGTTGAACAATTAAAAGTAAAAAATCACCCAAGTGATGAAACACAAGGCACACGAATAGTTCCTTTTGCTGCTGAGCTTTACATTGAGGCGGAAGATTTTCGTGAAGAAGCAAACAAAAAATATAAACGTTTAGTTATCGATAAAGCCGTTCGTTTACGTGGCGCATATGTAGTAACTGCAACGCGCTGCGATAAAGACAGCGATGGAAAAGTTACTACGGTTTACTGTACTTATAATGAAGATACTTTAGGGAAAAACCCTGAAGATGGTACTAAGCCAAAAGGCGTTATTCATTGGGTTGCAGCAGCACAGTCAGTTGATGCAGAAATCCGTTTATATGACCGTTTATTCAACGTAGCAAACCCTGCCGCAGCGGAAGACTTCCAAAGCGTAATGAATTATGAGTCTTTGGTTACGGTAAGCGGCGCTAAAGTAGAACCATCGTTAGTGAATGCAAAACCTGAGCAGGCATTCCAGTTTGAACGTCAAGGGTATTTCTGCCTTGATAATAAAGACAGCGAAGAAGGTAAACTCATCTTTAATCGTACTGTTGGCTTACGTGATACTTGGGCTAAAACTGGCAATTAATTAGTCTTCGCCATTGTTTAGTTAAAGCCTTTATATGCTTTGTATATAAAGGCTTTTTATGTTCAGGATGAACGGTATGTCGCGGTGCCATGGCAGTTCCTAGGCATCCATGCCTACACTGCATTAGTGTTTCCATGCACGTCGATGGCAAGAAGCGCCGGTGTTCTTATAGTCCATACTTGTTGACTGACAATCTAGCTAGCTCTATAAGTCCTTTGATTTAAGTGTTTTAACCTATTTGAGAGTCCTATGAATAATTCAAAAACGAACGCTGAAATAAGTTTCAGGTTTAGCCGACTAGATAAGATGCAAGCTTTTACACTCGAGCGAGAAATCTTAGGATCTTCACGCGAGGAGCTCATCGAAAATAATGGTTATCTTGTTCGTGTACCTTTAACTGATACTAACTTTGACGATATAAATGATTACTACGTACGTCAAAGAATTGAGCTTGAAGCGTGCGATATTTTGGTTTCAGCTAATGCTAAGGCAGATACTAATGTTATCGAAATACCTGTTATTGTAAATCGCATGCTAAAGTACATAGATTGTAAATTAACCTTTTCTTTTACTGTTATGTAACATTGTTTATTAACTAATCATGCTTTGCCAATATCGGGCGTTACTTATATTAAGGATAAATTAGATGTCAAAAAGTCCAATAAACTTACTTGATAAGTTTTCCAAATTTTCAGAACATTGGTCACCTAAAGTAGTCGCAGAAATGAATGACTATCAATTTAAATTGGCTAAAATACAAAATGAATTTACCTGGCATTCCCACCCAGAAACAGACGAAGTTTTTCTTGTTATAGAAGGTTCAATGAGCATCGAATTTAGGGATGGGAAAGTAGAGCTTTGTGCGGGAGAAATGTATGTTGTTCCCAAAGGGGTTGAACACAAACCTTATGCAAAAGATGAATGTAAAATCATGTTCATTGAGCCAAGAGGTGTCGTGAATACGGGAGATTCGGCGAGTGATCTAACAGCTGAAAACGATGTTTGGGTGTAAAAACCACTAATAGTCATTTAAAGTATAATGGTTAGCCACTTACTTTATTACTAGGCTCCAATACTTTAGTAAGTGATTATTCATCACTTACTGCGCCGTTGTTGTCAGTGTTACTGAGAAGCTAAGTTTCTAGGAAATAAACAATGCAAACACTTCATTTTCATCATGTTGGAATTCCAGTAAAAGAAAAATCAGCGGGGATGACTTATAACAAAGCGTTAAAGCTATATTCCACAGGATATTTTGAAAACCCTTATGGAATAGAATGGATGTACTTTGACCATGATAATTCTCTACCTGATATTATAAAAACGATGCCCCATGTTGCTTATACCGTAGATAATTTACATGAAGCGATAAAGGATAAAGATATCATCCTTGCTCCACAAAGCCCTGCAGAGGGAGTCGTTGTTGCATTCATATTAGATGGAATTAACTTAATTGAACTTTTACAGTTTGATCAACCAGAAAATCAGATATGGCCTCATCCTAACAAATTTAAAATTTAGTTTTTTTGTGCATAAAACATATAAAATCCGATTAATACAGGGCCACCTCAATAGTAGGCATAGTCTTTAGTAACAATATTGGCTCAGAGAGTAATAAGAAACGAATGAAAAATCAGAGGAGCGTAGCTTTTGTCTAAATTGAAACCAAAACTTCATTATATAACGGAATTGTATGATATTAATAAGCAAATCATTCCTTTAAAAGCACTAGCAGATAGAGAGCGAGCTTCCATATATGGTTTAACAGGAATGGTTTACACCCCTTATATAGATGATTATATGCAAGTAAGCATAAAGAAGGCTGCGATATTATCTTGTTTAAAACGCCAAGGAATACTAGATTTATCGGCAGTAGAGTTAACGAGTACCGCATTAGATAACTTACATATGAGAGTAAAAAATAACACAGTTGTTGAGTATGAAGGCAGTTTTTATAAACGTCGCTTTGCACCACTAAAGTTAAGCAAGTCAGGAAAGGTCGTACAAAAGTGGGCGAAATATTGGCTTTTACAATCTGCTAATGGCGACGTTGACTCAAATTGGGAATCTCAGGTACGAGAGATTTGGCCATCTTACTTTTTAATTAGAAGCGTAGATTTATAGTTCACAGCACTTTAAATTTCATACTTAAAGAGTGTTTATCTAGAGCTAAGTTGGAAGCCACCGCTGCGATATTGTTGGGGTGTTTGATTAAATAAATTTTTAAATGCATGTATAAATGACGAGTCAGCGTTATAACCGACCTTATATGCTATCTCTTGTACTGAAAGGTTAGTTTCTAGCAAACTCAATGATGACAATAATCTAAGGTGCTGGCGCCAAAGAGGGAGTGTCATACCTAGCTCTTTGGTGAAAAGGCGTGATAACCTTCTTTCTGATGCCCCTGCCAATTTTGCCCAACCAGATAACTTTGTAGCCAGCTGTGGATTTTTATGTTCATTTGGTTGGTAATTGATTATTCCTTCAAGCTTATTTATTTTTGCATTGGCAGGGGGCTTTATGATCAATTTTCAAACCCTAGGTTTTACTGTTTTTTAATAAAATAACGGGTGGGCGTTGGTAACTTTTGGTATGGCTTTATACCTGTTATAGCCAAATAAAAAGACGCATAAACATTTAATGTTTACGCGCCTAATGTATTAATAAATCGTTAAGTTATTTATTTGCTAACTTAGTCAGTTAACTGACTAAGTTAGTTTATTACTGGTAATAAACCGTAATCTTTACCGTATTCCAACATTTGTTCTTGGAAGTTATCAGGATAAGTAATTTTTACATCAGTAATTTTATCACCTTGATAAACCGCTTCTAATTTCGGGTTAACAAAACCAGAGTAAGGCGCTAAATTAAGTTTCGCATAACGACTTAGCACTTCTTGATGAAGCTCTTCATCAACTTTAACGGCATAACCTTCAATTAATGCTTGGCCCGCAGCGAAGTCACCTTCAGATTTAATACGCTGTAATTCACGTAATAATTGACCAAATAGCGTGCGAAGTTTTTGATAGTCGTTAACGACAAAAAAGGTTTTTCCATCACGGACACGTTTTTCTATTACATTGTCAGCAGCACCTTTTTCAAACGCCCAGGTAGCAATTAACTGACGGTTGCGCATATGTGCTTCTTCAATGTGCTCACCTTTTTTAAGACGACGCAATTGCAGCATCATGCCGTTACGAATATAGCTATCGTAACTTGCTTTACCTACTTCTAGGCTTGGCATAGAACCCATTTCAACTAACTTTTCGTCCATTAAGTAATATAAAGCGACTAAGTCGGCACGACCTTCTTCAAGGGCAGAAGAATATTGTTTTAACGTTTCTTTAGGAGTACCAACGCCTTCATTAATTTGACCAGAAGCGTGACCGACAACTTCATGTAAGTCGGTATGCAAATGAGAAGCTAATGGACCAAACTCTTTACTACGGGCAAGTTCAGCATCATCCCAAACAAACTCGGCTAATGAACCACCTTTTACGTTGTCGTAAGCACCAACAATGTTGGTTAAACTTACAGACTTAGAGCCATGCTCTGCGCGTATCCAGTTAGCGTTTGGTAAGTTAATGCCGATAGGTGTTGAAGGAGAAGCATCGCCTGACTCTATAACAACGGTAATCGCTTTACCCGTAATGCCTTTTACTTCTTTTTTCTTATGGCTCTCAATAAGCGGCGAGTTGTCTTCAAACCATTGTGCTTGTGAAGCAATTTTAGCAATACCTTTCGTTGCTTCATGATCTTTTACTGAAACAACAGATTCAAATGAACCGCGGTAAGCTAAAGGATCATCGTATACTTCGATGAAACCATTAACCACATCAACGTCTGAGTTTACATCTTTAACCCATGCAATTGAGTAATCATCAAAGTCTTTTAAATCACCGGTTTTATAGTATTTTGACAATAAAGTAAGCGCTTTTCTTTGTTGGTCGTTTTCAGCAACAGTTGCCGCTTTATCTAACCAAAACACAATTTCGCTGATGGCTTTGTCGTACATACCACCGACTTTCCAAACTTGCTCAACTAGCTTGCCGTCTATTTTAACTAACTTAGAGTTTAAACCCCAAGACACTGGACGTTTAGGATCTGCATCTACTTTGTTTTTATAAAAGTCTTCAACTTCTTGCTCGGTAACGCCTTCGTAATAGTTAACCGCAGAGGCAACCACATTGTCGATATCGGCAGACTGGTTAACCATTTTAGGTGCAATACTTGGATCAAATAATATCGGTGTTAATAAGCTAACTAACTGCTCAACCGTTTGTCCTTCTAGTAAAGGTAATTTACCTTTACTAGCGACGGCTGTTACGTAACTTGCAAACGTTTCTTGGCTAAAGGTTGGGGTGAATTTACCAGACATATAATGGTGATGAATTCCGTTAGCAAACCAAACACGTTTAGTGTATTCATTAAAGTTTTTGAATTCTTCAGTATTTCTGTCACCCTTATAATCAGCGATAATCGCTTCTAGCGTATGGCGAATGGTCAGGTTGTACTTGTAGTTATGATCCCAAGTAATATCACGACCAGAAAGCGCAGCTTTATAAAGGTAAAATAACAACTCTTTGGTTGCTAAAGGTAGGTCTTCAAAACCGGGTACTTGATAACGTATTACTTTAATATCGGCAAAACGGTCTACTTGCCATATAAAGTCGCTTGTTGATTTTTTAACGGCTGGTTGTTGCTGGGTTTGTTGAGGTGCTTTTGCTTGTTGAGTTTTTGTATCATCATTTGATTGCTGTTCTGAACAGCCTGAAACTGCTAGCGCAATCGCTAATGCAGCAGATATTTTTGATATTTTCATTGAAAGTTGATCCCATGTGTAGCCTATTTTTATAGGCATTATTTTATTATTATTGGATTAGCTAAAAAATAGTAACGTAAATGAAGTAAACACGCACTTGCTATTTGTTGGGTTTGAAGGTTTTACATGGAGAATTCTAATACAGATCAATAAAAGTATTAGCTTTGTGGTTATTTACATTGGAAACAAAAAAGCCTGATTACTTTAACGTAAAGTACTCAGGCTTATTTTATACAAAATAAAAACTATAGTGAATCTTAGAAAATTCAAACTATTAGCTACTTTAATGTTAATAGCTATGGCTTTTTATCAAAAGTTAAACTCGATTGTCTATCCTGATATATTTTGCATTGTTCAAATAGACTTACTTAATTACGCTTGATAAATCCAAGCTAGAAAATCTTTTGAATCATTAATGTTACTAAATTTAATTAACTTAGTACCATTTTGATCGGTTACTGCTACATTTCGTTTGTTTACCGAAATGGATTTTATTGGCGATTTAACTGAATAAATGGCACCTTGATATGTGTAAGACATAATAGAACTCTTTAATGTGCGTATAGACGCAGGTTTCAGAAAAGCTATATTATTGTGTACTAAAATTTTTGATGTAAAAAACATCAATATTCAACGAGGAATGGCTCGGCTAATATTTTAGCGGTAGCACCAGACAATAATTTAAGCTTAATATTTTTTGAGTGATGACTAACTGTGAAAGGGAAGGCAAAACATGGTTTTATTAACTGTAAAACCAAGTTAAATAAACTAGATAGGAATAATTAACTCAGCAACTATATAAGACTGAGATTAAAAAGTAAACAATAAAATGATCGTAAGATTCAATTATTACCATAATTCGGTAAATTTATAGAGAAAAGGGCTAAGAACAATATTACTAATTAATCGGCAAGTAGCTTGATATTTGACCTTGTCGTACCTACCTAATGGTAAACCTTAACAAATAAAGTTGATTATGCTGTCTTATCTGTTACCCATATTTATTGGTGCTTTACTTATCTGTTATTCCGTTGGCAAGCCATATTGGCGAGAGTACCAACGCGATAAAATAAGAAATGAGCCATTTAAAAAACAGTGGCGTAAAATTATTCAGCAAAGAATGCCTTACTTTCGTCAAATGCCGTCGGATCTTCAATTGCAATTAAAGCAGCATATTCAGGTGTTTTTGGCAGAAAAAAACTTTGAAGGTTGTAACGGCGTTAAGATAACTGATGAAATACGCATAACCATAGCTGCACAGGCTTGTTTATTGTTACTTAATCGCAAGACCAATTTTTACCCTAAATTGCAAACCATACTTGTTTACCCTCGGGCTTTTATTAAAGAGCAGCAGAATATGAATAGTGATGGCTTACAACAAACACAAAGGGTGGCACTAGCTGGCGAGTCATGGGAATTTGGCAAAGTTGTCTTGTCGTGGCAAGATACCTTAGCGGGGGCAAAAATTACTGATGATGGTCGTAATGTGGTGATCCATGAATTTGCACATCAATTGGACCAAGAGAATGGCAAAGCCAATGGTGCGCCGATATTAGATAAAGACCAAAGCTATAAATGTTGGTCAGACGTTTTTACTGTTCAATTTGAACAGCTGAAAAAGCAAGCCAATAGCGGCACGCCTTCGCTGTTTGATTATTATGGCGCGACTAATCCCGCCGAGTTTTTTGCTGTTGCCAGTGAAGTGTTTTTTGAAAAATCTCAGCAGTTTCACCTTCAATCGCCAAAGCTTTATCAACAGCTAAAGCAGTATTATCAAGTTGACCCTATCCACTGGAAATAAGAGTGAATTAGTTTATGCGGACTAACCATATTGCCTACATAAGTCCTGATATAACTGTCATAAAAAAACTAGCTTAGTCGCTAGCTTTTATTAATTACGCTATTTTAAAAGATAATTATTGTTGCTTAACAATAACGCCAGATTTCATTACAAAGTCGACATCGAGTAGTTCTTTTATATCGCTTAATGGGCTGCCATGCATTGCAATGATATCGGCAATTTTTCCGTTTTCTATTGTCCCTAACGATTTAGACTTACCGATTAAGTCGGCGGCATTAACTGTGGCTGTTTTTAAAATATCTTGCGGCTTCATGCCGAAATTAAACATTAATACGGCTTCCTTGGCGTTATTACCATGTTTAGAAACGCCACTGTCTGTTCCGTAAGCAATTTTAACGCCCGACTGAAACGAACGTTTAAAGTTTGCGATCATATCTCCACCCACTCTAATCGCTTTAGCACTAATTGCTGGCGACATAAAATTAGTGTTTTTAGCTAAATCGACCACTGTATCACCAGCCATTAATGTTGGTACTAAATAAGCGCCTGTTTCTTTGAATAGCTTAATACTTTCTGCGTTGGCATAGCTGCCATGCTCTATACTGTCGACACCGGCTCTTAATGCGGCGTTTATACCTGCAGCAGCATGTGCATGGCTCGCTACTTTCCGGCCTAAAGCATGGGCTGAATCGATAACTTCTCTTAATTCGTCATCCGCCATTTGCTGGCCTGTACCCGTGTCTGTGTCTGATAAAACACCACCAGTTGACGTTATTTTTATCACATCGGCACCAAACTTTATAGCACGACGAGTAGCTCGGCGACAATCATAAGGACCATCACAGACGGTTTTTGCGGTATGCATTTCTAGTAAAGCAGGACTCATACCGTCAACATCACCATGGCCACCTGTAACGGCAACATTACTGCCAGCTGCAACTATTCTAGGTCCTTGCAAAAATCCTTTTGCAATACCGTCACGCAATGCATAACTTTGTTCAGGACTACCTCCTAAATCTCGTACAGTAGTAAACCCCGCCATCAAAGTTTTTTTAGCAAAGTAGGCACTTTTAACTAATTTGTCTGACTCAGACATTCTTAATTTTTGGCTATCATTCTTAGGGCCTAGTTCACCTTGCAAGTGCACGTGCATATCCATTAAGCCTGGCATAACAAAGCTGTTAGACAAATCAACGAATAGGGCATTTTTATCTATTTTATTTACCGCTATAAACCCGTTTTTTACCGCTGTAATAATGCCATCTTTAACGATAATAGTCTGTGTAGTCAAAGGGACTTCACCTGGAACTGTTAATACTTTACCTGCATGAATAACATGAGTTTTTGCCTCAAGTTGAGCTGACGCTATTGTCGACAGTGCTAGCCCTAACAGCGTTGTTACTTTCATTAAAGGTTTCATTGTTTTCCTGTTTATTATTTACAATCGATAACTAACCATATCAAGGTTATTAACAGGGGGAAATTTAAGGGCATTGAATTTAAGTAAATTATTAGCTGAATAACAACGGGTGACTGTTCATATTGCTTGACGCTTATTAACAAAAGTTGGCGAATAGGTAGTTTCAGCTTTCTCGTTTATTCATTAATTGGTGTTTCAAATACCTTATCTAAGTTCTCTATAGGGAAAGGTAATTTATTGGCTGATGCGTTACTAAATTTTAAAAAATTATATTGCTCTAACTTATTTTCATGTAAGCGTTTTATAAAATGTTGGTAGGACGGTGTTAAATTTGATTCAAATATATCAACTGCTTGGTGGCGTTTATTATTGGGCAAACTATTGTCGTTAATATCTTTCAGCATAACTAAAGACATTGCACCTAATGAAACATGCCCGCCAAAGGATAAGTTCACTGGGTAATGGGGGTCTTCGATATCCCAATTTACACCGCCTATAATTATAGGATATGACAGGTTTGATTCCATTACAGCCTGTTTAGCGCCAAAGGCCATTGCATCATTCGCTGCCCATATAATATTAATTTGTGTACGCTTTAAAATTCCTTTTACTTTTTCATAGGCCTGTTTTTTTGACCAATTAGCCACACTACTGTCAACGTAAGTTAATTGTTTGTTATCATGTAATGCGTCTAATAGTCCCTGTTCGCGTGCTAGTGATGCTTGAGTATTATAATCACCTTGCAGTGCCAGTATATTGCGTTGGCTTTCGTCCCCTAATTGACCTGGCAATGATTCATAGATTTGAACGAGACCGTTAAGGAGATTTTTACCGGCAATGTAGTTGTTTGGGATTAAACTACCACAAAGTAAAACTTTTTCTTTTTCTGACAAAAGTGCAAAATCTTTTTTATCAAGCGTGTTGAGCAACATAAATACCGGAATATCGTGAGCTGTAATTTGTTTAATAAGCTCTAAAGCACTCGCTTTTTCATTGACTAAAATAACATAGCTAGGATTTAACTCTAGAATTTTCTGTGCCAGTTTTTTCATTAATATATGGTTTCGATGAGCGTAAATTGTCACTAATTCAATGTTTAGATCCTTGGCGGCGGCATCCATAAAACGTGTTACGTTAAGCCAAAAGTTACCTGTGGAATTTTCAGTAGGGTTACCAGGATTTAGAAATACAACCTTTATACTATTACCTTCGCTGAGCGAAGAAAAGTGCGGTATTAAAAGTAGAATGATCACTAAAAGTATTATTCTTTTATGCATGCACCGCTACTCTGCTTAATAAAGTTTGCTCGTTAAAGTATAGCCTAGTTTAGCGTGGTAGCTTTAAGTCGTCACTTTAGCTGGGGCATAGTGAAACATCATTGTTTTTTTACTGAGTTTATCTATTAATAATTCAATAGAAACACAGTAATGTTTTATTTTATTACTATCTTGACAAGTAATTGATTTAAGGCGCTGTTTAGCTGTAGTCTAGTCATAAAGTTTCGGTAAACCCGTTAATATCGATCATATCATCAAGGCTAAAGAGCAGTATGGCGAGAACGTGTCATTATAATTTACTTCTGCAATTAAAATATTATTTCAGCAAAAACTGTTAAAGTAGTTTTTACTGAAATATTCGACTATATCCCTTTAATTTTATTGAGATTTCCAAAGACTCCTTTATGCGTTTATTAAAATCAACTACACACCAAGACCTTCTTGATATGTCCGCGAAGACTTTTACCCGAAAAGCGACGCGCGCCATTGTGCTCAATGGTGAAAATATTCTTTTGCTTTATACCAAACGCTATCATGATTACAGCTTACCCGGTGGCGGAATTGATGAAGGTGAAAGTAATATTGCTGGCTTAATTCGTGAGCTAAAAGAAGAAACAGGTGCACATAATGTGCAAAACATTGAAGAATTTGGTTTATACGAAGAATTTAGACCTTGGCATAAAGCGGATTTTGATATTATTCATATGGAGTCTTATTGTTATGTTTGTACGATAGACGAAGAGTTACTTGAACCCGAACTTGAGTCACATGAAATTAACAATGGTATGCATCCACTTTGGATGAATATTCATCTAGCGATTAGCCATAACGAACACACAATAGCGAATAGTGGTAAAAAAGGGCTTTCTATTGAACGCGAAACTTTTTTACTAAAACGTATTGTTAGTGAGTTATTAATCCCCGCCAAGCTGTTTAACTGAACTCAAATAAGTGCATAATGTATTTGTTTATCATTACTTGTCATCAGCCATAGTGAAAAATTATAAATGAATAATTCTCAAGCTTCTTTACTGTTAACCGCAGCCGTAAATAATTTACTCAACAAAAGTGACTTTCCTGCGTCATTAACTATAGAGCAATCTGCTTCTTCATTGGCGATGAGTATGACTTCATTTCGTCGAAAACTCACCCAAGAAGAAACGAGTTATAAGCTTATTCAAAGTAAATTTCTAAATGAACTTTGTGTTAACGCTTTACTGACTAAACAGAGTAAAGTTGATGAGTTAGCGATTAAACTTGGTTATTCAGAAAGAGCGACTTTTGAACGTGCCTTTCGCCAAAAATTCGGTATAACACCTTCACAGTTTCGAGAACTGTCATTGGTTGGTAATTCAGAGCAAAGTCATCAAAAGCTCACTGAAATAGCTGAAAATATGCCTCCTATGCCAAGTAGTTGCCGACAATTACTTGATGAAAAAGAACTCGGTAGCCTTGATTTACATAGGGTTATTGAAATTATCAATAAAGATATTATTTTTTCTGCTCGTATTATGGGGCAAGCAAGTAAAGCCATATATGGCAGAACACCTAAAAGCCTTCAAGAGGCCATTGGCCGAAATTTAGGGGTTGTCACCGTTGTTAATTTTGGTGTTGTTTATGCCATGAAAGATGCATTACAAGATCATGTCGACCAAATGGTTATAGACCAATACAGCGCGGTATTTTTAATTGCCCCAAAACTTTTTCAGCTTATTCGTAAGTCAGTAGGCTCTGCAATAAAGTTCGATAATGCGCTAACTGATCAAGTACTTATATTTGGGTTGTTGGGCGTTTTTCTCCTCAGTCATAAAAGTGCTTATAAGCATAAAATGATGCTTTATTCGTTACGTGGTATTGATGATTTACACTCTTTGAATAACCACATTAGAGAATCAATGGCGATCAGTGTATTTTCGTCATCGTCGCTGATGTTGTCGTTATGGCATATAGACGCTAGCTTGATTAAACAGCTTAATCATTTAGAAAAAGTAAGCCAATTAAAAGTGAAGGGCAGTGAACAAGATGAGTTAGTATTATTTATGCTGTCGTGCTTATATTTCTCAGCGGCAGGTCATACAGATTTTAGTGAGTTAGAACAGAAAGCTGAGTTGCTTAATCTTAAAAACTTTGCCGATATTAAGGCGTTATTATTTCATGGTAGATAATGCGTTTAGAGGAGATAAAATTTCTCAGCTAATAGTAATAGGGAGCTAGCTACCAACTGAGAAAATTATAAAACTTGAATTACTCTTATTTAACTAGTTTACGTTGGCTAACAAATAATAGGATTATCGCCGTTAAAAATAGAATGAACATAGAAGGCTCTGGAACAGCTGTTGCTTGCGAATCGGTTACTGGTAAATAGGTTACTGGCAACAAGGTTGTTGGCGATATGGCAAGTGGCAACGCATTTGTTGGCGTTGTGGTTACTGGTAACATGGTTAATTGCTCTAAAGATACATTGTCAATTAAACCACCTAAAGAATTTTGCTCACCAAATGCAGCAAAAGTTAAATCCATAGACTCTGCTTCAGCAACAAATTCAACTGTTTGTAAAGCCCAGTCTGGCATTAGTCTACGTGTACTATCGGCAGTTAATACTGCATCCATACCCGAGTTGAATCCAACCGCAGAATCATACCAAAAAACATTTATACCGTTATCGTTATTATTACTAGTACGAGGCTTATAGAAAAACTCTAATAAATAATCAGCGCCAACAGTGAGTGAGTCTAGCGTTTGTGTCATAGCTGCATTTGATGATCCACGTGGATGAGAATCTAATTCCACGTGATAAGAGCCATCTTGAGAAAGTGTCACAATGTTTTTCTGTAATTCTATGCCGTTACCGTAAGACGTTTCCCAACCCGGTAAATGGTCAAACACTTCCCAAGCACTGCTTTTATTTTCATAGGCTTGTAAATTGATATTAAATACAGATCCCACAGACGTAGAGTTATCAGCAAACCTGGTTTGCTCAAAGCTACCGTTAGTAATGAGTGACGCACCTGTTAATGTACTTGCTGCGATTAAAGAAACCGACAATAAAACTTTATGAACGAATTTAAACATAGCTAATAACTTAATTGCTGAAGTGTGATGATATTAAGTATACCTAGCTAGAAATTTGAAAATATGGCTAAACTGTCCAGTTTTCAATTATAAAGGATGTTTTGATAAAAAGATGAAAGTGAGAAGTTTTTGGAAAGTTAACGGCTAAAGCGTGTTTGAAATTGGGATTTTCAATGTTTCGCGTTTAAGCAGCTTTTCGGCGACTTCCGCGGAAACTTGATAAAACTCATTAACGTATTTTTGTGCGTTTAAATACTCTCGTATTTGTTTTTTTACTTGGCATGGATTGCTACATGCTAAAGAAAACACGACACGATATTTTCCTGGCGAGTTTTGTGAAAGTGAGTGTGCATAGGTTTTCGGGTCGTCAGGTGTACAGCCTATTCTTATAACATCGGAAAAAAAAGAATGGGTCATTACATATACATAACCAGTTGAAAGTGTTTTGTTTGTCATATTTTCTTAAAAACCTCCTTGGGTATTATCAATATTTTAAAGCACCTTATTCTTTAAATAAAGTGCTTTATAATATTACCATACAGCTTAGGCTATTTTTAGATATTCTTTGATTATTGCTGCGCCATTATCCGCTTGAATAGGCTTAAAAATAAAACCTGACACGCCACTTTCTTGGCATTCATCAACTAGGCCTTTATCGGTGACTGATGACAACATAACAACGGGAACATTTGAACCACTGGCACGGATGCTTTTTAAAGCTTCGTTACCATTCATTTCAGTCATTACAACGTCCATGAAAAGAAAGTCAGGCGCTTCATTTTTTACCGCTTCTACCGCAGTACGGCCATCGTCAGCTTCAATTACATTTACATAACCTAAACCGGCTAAAAAGCGTTTTAACGCTTTTCTTATCATCGCGCTATCGTCAACGACCAATATTTTACTGTTTTGTGGTAAGGGGGTGCTGTGTGGATTTGAAATACCGGAGCTTTGCTCTCTTTCAACATTGGTCGTTTGAAAGTTAACACTACGTACTAATAAATTAAAATAGTATCTACCTACGCCTTCAACAGTAATTGGCACTGTTACTATTTCTTTAACGCCTTCTAGATATTTTTCCATATCGTTAAAGTTATGGATGAAATAAGGGCTAGAAAAATCAAAGTTTAGGTTATTTCTACTGAGTAAGTCGGTGGCACGACCCACAATTGTGTTGCCCCATTCAGCTAAAGCATTACTAAGTTCTTCATTTATTTCAGTGTAGTCGTACTTTTCATCAAACATGTTTTGGCAGACAGAGTTACCAATTGCGACTGCTGTTTCTGGATAATGATGCATCATTATGACCCCATCTAAACAGCCAGTAATATTTGAACAAACCGCATATCCTTTAAAACGAAAATCTTCAACTTTATCCATAAAAGTCTCGCTTGAGCTACCGGATAAACTGGTCATAGACTTTAAGCTAGCAATGGACTCGTTAATAAATGGATGTAATGTGACTTTATAAATTGTATCAATAGACATGATATACCTTTATTTATTATTTTTATTGTGCAAATAAACTACTAGAGCAAATAAGGTTTTGCAAGAAAATACCATTGATGATGAACAAGGGGGTCATTACTATTATTCTAAAATATATCAAGCGCTACTCACTCATTTCAACCAGTCGGTGAAAAAACAACCAATAAAAGTTAATATTAGGTAGGGAGATTAGAGTTATTACTGTATAATGCGCCACTTTATTTTGATGGTCTTAAATAAGTTTCTATTTTTGCTATCTTCACCATTGCTGGTTAACAATTTTAGTTAGCATTATTTAGGAATATTTCTTTGATCACTACATCTAACATTACAATGCAATTTGGCGCAGAGCCTTTGTTTGAAAACATTTCTGCTAAATTTGGTAACGGCCACCGTTACGGTTTAATTGGCGCAAATGGCTGTGGCAAATCTACATTTATGAAGATACTTAGTGGCGATCTCGTGCCAAGCTCTGGCAACGTATCGGTAAGCACAGGCAACAAAGTAAGTACTTTGGGCCAAGATCAATTCGCCTTTGAAGAACACAATGTTATTGATACTGTGATCATGGGTGATATGCCTCTATGGAAAGTTAAACAAGAAAGAGATGCTATATACGCACAAGCAGAAATGAGTGAAGCCGATGGCATGCGTGTTGGTGACTTAGAAAGCGAATTTGCTGAAATGGACGGATATACCGCAGAAAGTCGTGCGGGCGAAATTTTATTAGAAGCAGGTATTGAAGAGTCTTTTCATTACGGTTCAATGCAACAAGTTGCGCCAGGTTGGAAACTACGTGTTTTACTGGCACAAGCCTTGTTTGCTAACCCAGATATTTTATTACTCGATGAGCCTACCAACAACTTGGATATTCATACCATCAGTTGGTTAGAAGCTGAGTTGAACAAACGTAAATGCACCATGATTATCATTTCTCATGATAGACATTTTCTTAACTCTGTATGTACACATATGGCAGATATTGATTACGGTGAATTACGCGTTTACCCTGGTAATTATGAGTTTTTCCTAGCGCAATCGGCTTTATTACGTGAACAGTTACTATCAGGTAATGTTAAAAAAGCGGAAGAAATTGCCGAACTACAAGACTTCGTGAACCGTTTTGGCGCCAATGCTTCTAAAGCTAAACAAGCGAGTTCTCGTGCTAAGAAAATGGATAAAATTAAACTTGATGATGTTAAATCTTCAAGTCGCATCACACCAAAAATTGCTTTTGCTCCTGGTAAGAAAATGCACCGTCAAGCATTAGAGCTTGAGAGTCTAGGGCATGGTTTTGATGGTGAAGTATTATTTGAAAATGGCGATTTATTACTAGAAGCCGGTGCTAAGGTAGCTATTATCGGTGAAAATGGTGTTGGGAAAACCACATTTTTACGTTGTTTAATGAATGAATTCGATAATTATGAAGGCGTTGTTAAATGGTCTGAAAATGCTTCTGTTGGTTATTGCCCGCAAGATAGTGGTTCATTTTTTGAAAACGAATTAACACTGATGGAATGGATGTCACAATGGCGTAGACCTTGTCATAACGATTTAAGTGTTCGTGGCATGTTAGGCCGTATGTTATTTACTGACGATGATGCTAACAAAAAAGCACGTAACTGTTCAGGTGGTGAAAAGAACCGCTTGTTATTTGGTCGTTTAATGATGGCTGATATCAATGTATTAATCATGGATGAGCCAACTAACCACATGGATATCGAAGCGATAGACGCATTGAATAATGCCCTTAAAGACTTTGAAGGAACGTTAATTTTTGTCAGTCATGACCGTGAATTTGTGTCAAGCTTGGCAACACGTATTATCGATATTAAAGATAAAAAGCTTGTCGATTTCCAAGGCTCGTTAGACGAATACCTTGATAGCCAAATGTAGGCTCAAAAAAATAGCTTCGTACTGGTTAAGCTCTGCTTACCTTTAGATTTAAAAGCGTCTTTCATGACGCTTTTAAATCTTTAATTAAGCAACTTCATTACAACAGATAAACAAATGAGATAGCCAAAACTCAAAACGAGCCGCTATACTATCTACTCTTTAGAATATGACTATTACGTTATGTTCACTTCAACAACGATCCCTAGGCCTATAAATGATAAACAATGATATTCTTCGTCGCTTAAGTACATTACTTGGTTTTGATGACGAAAAAGTACGTGCTGTATTTAACTTAAATTCTTGTGACATAACAGCAGAGAAGATGGTTTGTTTTTTTAAAGAAAAAGATGATGCTGATTATGTAGGATTACTTGATGTCGAACTAGCCAGTTTTCTTAATGGTTTAATTGTTGAAAAAAGAGGCGCAAAAGAAGGGCCACAAGCGGTTCCTGAACAGACTTTAAGTAACAACGCAATTTTCAACAAGTTAAAAATAGCCTTTTCTTTGCAAGCCGTTGACGTTATTTCTACGCTTGAATTAGCAGAACTGAGCTTAACCAAATATGAATTAAGTGCATTTTTCAGAAATGTTAATAACAAACATTATAGAGACTGTAGTGATGACGTATTATCTACCTTCATTAAAGGTTTGAAAATTACAGTTCAAGGATAATACCATGCCATTTTCGACACTTGGATTAAGTGAACCTCTTTTAAAAGCACTTGCTGATTTAGATTATAGCGAGCCAACAGCTATTCAGAAAAAAGCAATTCCTGTTGTTTTGTCGGGTAAAAATCTTGTTGCTGCGGCGCAAACAGGTACTGGTAAAACGGCTAGTTTTGTTTTGCCAATACTTGAAAAACTTAATACCGATCGAAAATTACGTGGTAAACGTATTCGAGCATTGATCCTTACCCCTACACGTGAACTTGCTATACAAGTAGAAGAAAGTATTCGTGACTATGGTAAATATCTCAATCTTAGCTCTATGGCAATGTATGGCGGCACTGACATTGAACCGCAAAGGCAAAAGCTAATTTGGGGAGTCGATATTATTGTTGCAACCCCAGGTCGATTACTTGATATGGCTCATCAACGTGCCTTGCATTTTGATGAACTGGAAGTACTTGTTTTAGATGAAGCCGACCGAATGTTAGATATGGGCTTTATAGATGATATTAATAAAATTATTGAACGTTTGCCTCTGGAACGTCAAAACTTATTATTTTCAGCGACTATTTCTGATGATGTTCGTGCCTTATCAAAAAGGACAATTAGTAATGCCACTGAAATTTCAATTGCCAATAACAGTGTGTCAAAGCCAAAAATTGACCAATGGTTGATCACGGTTGATAAAGGCAATAAATCAGCATTACTTAGCCATTTAATTAACGAACATAAATGGCAACAAGCGCTCATTTTTATTGAAACAAAGCATGGTGCAGCTAAATTAGTAAGCCAGTTAGAAAAGCGTGGTATTAACGCTGAGTCTATTCATGGTGGCAGAACACAAGCAGTTAGAGAACAAGTGTTAAATGATTTTAAAGCGGGAAAAATTAAATTTCTTGTTGCTACAGGTATTGCGTCACGTGGTCTCGATATCGGCGAGCTTACACGAGTCGTTAATTACGATTTACCAGACCAAGTTGATGATTATATTCACCGCATTGGTCGAACAGGGCGAGCGGGTGCATCAGGTGAAGCTATTTCGTTTGTTGCAAAAGACAACTTTAGAAACCTTTGTGCAATAGAAAGTCGCTTAGGGCACGTTATTAAAAGAAAAGAGTTTGAAGGATTCCCTGTTAAAAAGGTCGTGCCTGTTTCTATTTTAAATTATGTGCCTAAGAACAAAAGATAAGTTAACTCTCCTTTCTTTGAACAGTTAAGTGTTTATTAGCTCAGCCAATATATACTTAACTGGCTATGTTTAGCGTAAGCAATCGGTTATATTTTAATTAATTCATTTCCTAAAAATGAATACAATTGTGCATACGTTATTAGATATATTACGAGCTATTTTATTTGTCGATATACCCGTTGGTATCTTTAGTTTTTTAATGATCTACTTTTCTTATTAGAAAGGGGGGTTATCCGCTGATATTGTACTGAAAGATGCCTTTAAGAAAAAGAACAATGCACAATCCTCACTCTCTCGAAAACACAAAAAAGACTTATTATTTTTGCACTCTAAGTGGGTGACTTTGGCGGTGGTTTTTATGGCTTAATTGCCTTGTTAACTTTTATTATTATTGAATTAACTCAGGTGGTTAATTTTTTATTTAGCATTACAGGTTGGCAGAATACTATCGTGTTATTTAGTTTTGCTGCCAAATATGCGATGCGTTATACCATTTATCAACGAGAGCAAGTAATTAAAGAAGCTATTGATGAGTAATCGGTAAATAAAGTTTGCTTCACTATCGACTTGTTATTCGAATTTTCCTTGAAAAATAGCACGTCTTATATGGCTATCCACCGCATCATCTTTTAGCTTTACCTGTCCGGTATATTGATTTATTCCTAAAGAACGTAATTCATTTATATAATTAGGTATACTATAACTTTCTGAAAATTCGATAAATAATGAAGTAAAAAGAGTGCTGTTAGTTAACTTATCAAGTTGCTTGGTGATTTCTGCTGCCGTTAAATAGCGATCAAAACAGCATTTTTGCAATTGATATAATGCTTTATCAAGCGAGTCGCCAGACTTTAGTTTTCTTAAAGCCATATCAGCTTTAAGCCAATACAGTGCGCCACTCCAATAAATACGCATGTAGTTATGGTTTTGATCAATATTATCACTCAAGTAACTTAACTTTTGATGGTTATGATTAGTCTCTTTTCTACCGCGCTCAAATCCATCATAAAGCTTTTGCCACATTTTATTTTCGTTAAACATACCAGCACGGGCTTGAATAATATTCTGATAATAACTGGCTAGTCCTTCCGAAAACCAGCGGGAATCTCCAGCGTCAAAAGGAATGAGTAAATGGCTAAATTCATGATATATCGTCCAATCAGCTTTTAATTCATTTAAGGTACTATTGGGATTAATAACAAGTGTCACCTCTGGAGGATTATTACGACTAACTTCTCCCCAAGGAACAACACCAGAGTTACGTTTACTCGCTTTAATTTTGGTAATGAAATGGTCTACAGGCTGTTCACCATAAACCATCTTTAACGCGTCACTACTATGACTAACCCACCGGCGTATATTGTCTTTTTTTGCTGAAGACATTTTTGAATGAAACTGTATGTCTATACTTTGGTTATCATTCATAGAGTCATCAATGCTTTTTGCAGAGCCAGGACTAATAAAAAGTATAAATAAGAAAGTAAAACTGAAAGCTTGAGAGTAAATGGTGTATTTAGTGATCATAATTGCAGCCCAAATATATTTTCATAAACATCATTCATTGTAGGTTCAACATTTTAAAAATGACCTAGGATGATGCATTTTTCTTTGAAAGGCTCTGTAACAAGATATTACCAAAGTAAATAAGTTAGCTTGTGTTATTGGCGAACGAGGAAAATATAGAAAAGTTATCTATTGTTTCTTTAGGAGGGAATGTCACTCATTAAACCGTCGAGTTTTAACTGTGCTTGTTTGGGATGAGTCAAATCTATAATTTCAATCATTTCACATTCATCCCTTACCATTTCAGCAATATTACTTGGGTAAAGTCGACAATCTTCTGGACGATCTAAATAAATTGCACAGGTATATTTCACTTGCTCTGATGGTGACTGATTTGGCATTTTTTCTAAGAATGGGCACTGTGATAATTGTTTACCTGTTTCAGGGCTAAACCAAATTTTATCTTTGATAACATATTCATGAATGTGCGGTCGAAAAATCTCCCACATTTCAATGTCTTCTTCAGAGGCTTCAATGCCACCATCACCATATTTAATACAGCATTTACCGCATTGATTACAATCTTTCAAAGGATATATTGTTCGTTCGAATAGTTGATAAAAATTATACCATGTAAACTTGTCGATTATTCTGTAGTTAATAAACGATAAGGCCAGAAAGGTATTCTGACGGTATGTTTTTCTAATTTATCTTTTATTGTGATACTTCAAACAGTAGAAAAAGATATACTGACAAAATAGTGAATAATTGAGCGACAAGGCAAAACTAAAAACGTGAAAAAATCTATTTTAATAACTGGTTGTTCAAGTGGTATTGGTTTAAATGCTGCCTTGACGTTACAGTTGAGAGGCTATCAAGTGCTTGCAACTGCTCGTAAGCAAACGGATGTCGTAATGCTTCAGGAAAAAGGCTTACTTGCCTGTCAGTTGGATTTAACTGAGCCTGAGAGTATAAAAATAGCGCTTTCTTTTGTACTCAATACAACTGGTGGTACTTTAGACTTTCTCTTTAATAATGGCGCATATGGGCAACCAGGGGCGTTAGAAGATTTATCATCTCAAGCATTGAAAGCTCAATTTGAAACTAATGTCTTTGGCTGGCATGAACTTACCAAACAGATTATTCCGATTATGCGCAAGCAAGGTCATGGCCGTATTATTCAATGCAGTTCTGTTTTGGGCTTTGTTTCTATGGCTTATCGTGGTGCTTATAATGCTTCTAAATATGCCCTTGAAGGATTAACCGATACACTAAGATTAGAATTGAAATCAGCGAATATAGCGGTAGTTTTGTTGCAACCTGGACCTATTAATACCCAGTTTCGCGCTAATGCGTTAAGTGCTTTCCAAGAAAATATTAAAAGTGATAACAGTGTGCATAAGGCTCAATACCAACTACAAGTAGATAGATTAGCCAGTAAAACCTCGAATGCTAAGTTTACTCTCGAACCAAAAGATGTGACGAAAGCATTGATCCTCGCACTAGAAAGCAAGCGGCCTAAAATAAGATATAGAATTACACTACCAACTAAACTTTTTGCCGTATTCAAACGCTTACTACCCACAAGTTGGTTAGATAGCTTGCTCGCTAAAGGTTAATTTAATTAAAATACCATAAACATTAAATTTATAAACAAATGAAAATATACTCATCTTCTATAAGGTAATCATGATGAAAAAAACGTCAAAAATAACTTGTACACTTCTCGCACTATTTACTAGCTTTAGCTTATTCGCGACAGACTTAAAAGTAGGCGATAAAGCACCTGATTTTAAATTACAGGCAACGACGGGCGACTATTACCAACTTAGTGATTATAAGGGCAAAGAAACCATCGTATTAGCTTGGTACCCTATGGCGAATACCCGAGGGTGTACTATCGAATGTAAGTCACTAGTAGAAAAAGGGCATTTAATTAGAGAGTATAATGCGAGTTATTTTATGGCCAGTGTTGACCCGTTAGATGACAATAGAGACTTTGCTAAAAAAACAGGGGCCGACTTCCCAATGCTTAGTGACCCAACAAAAGATACTGCGAAAGCTTATGATGTTTTAAATTTTGTTCGAGTTGCCAGCAGAGTGACTTTTTACATATCAAAAGAAGGGAATATATTAAAGATAGATGAAGATATAAATCCAAAAACAGCAGCGGAAGATATTGCTAAAAATTTACAATTATTAAAAGTAGACTTGTCTAAATAAAGCCATGCAATAAAAATCATAAAAGCCGGAGTTACTCCGGCTTTTTAAAATAAAAAACATTGGTTAATATTCAATTACATCTGCGATTGAATATAGTTTTGTAGTCCTATTTTATCGATTAACCCTAAATGCTGTTCAAGCCAATAAATATGATCCATTTCTGTATCATCAAGTAGGTCTTCAAGAATTGTTCGGCTAATGTAATCTTGCTCTTGCTCACAAATAGCGATAATTTTACGTAGGCTCTCAGCAACTATACGTTCTGCTTCTAAATCGTTCGTCAGCATTTCTTTAACGTTAGTACCTATGTTTACTTTTTCTCTGGATACTGTGTCTGCGTGGCCTTCTAGAAATAAAATCCGTTCAGCTAAGCGTTTCGCATGACCAAGCTCTTCTTCATATTCATGGGACAGTTTTTCATGGAGTTTATTGATGCCCCAGTCTTCGTAAATTTTTGAGTGGGCTAAGTATTGATCCATTGATGTTAATTCAAGGGTTAATTGCTTATTTAGTTGGTCGATAACTAACTGTTTACCTTGCATGTTAATCTTCCTCCATCATAGATTGTAGATAGTTTTCAATGCCAATATTTGTGATAAGCAGCTGTTGTGCTTCTATCCAATCAACATGGTCTTCTTCTGCATTTAGTCTCTTTTCAAGTAACTCTCTACTGACAAAATCTTTTTCAGATTCACAAAGGGCAATAGCTTTACGTAGATTAGTTATATGGTCGGTTTCGAAGTCTAGATCACATTGCAACATTTCAGCAGCATGTTCACCTATCCTTAGTTTTGCAAGTTGCTGTAAGTTAGGTAGGCCTTCGAGGAAGAGGATTCTCTCGATAATATCATCAGCTTGCTTCATGTCTTTTATTGATTTTTTATATGATTTCTCATCTAGTCCTTCTAATCCCCAATTCTTAAACATTCGCGCATGCAAAAAATATTGATTTATTGAACTTAGCTCTTGAGTGAGTATTTGATTTAATGCGGCTAAAATATTTATTTTGCCTTTCATAATGCCTCCATATTTAAATAAACGTCACTTAAATATAGGTGAATAAAAGAAAGGAGGAAAGATTAAATACATCTATAAAGATACTTAATAGATTGATATTAAATAAGTAAACAAGAATGATAATTACTATTGTTTTTGTTGTCTGGATTAATTTAGATAAGGTCGGTTTGGTAAATTTAAGCTACAGCAGGTTGGTTTTCGGCTATTTTGATTAACTTAGCGTTTAGTACCTTTTTTGCGCACGAGCAGCATTGTCCACATTGGTTACCGACGTTAAGTTCTTCAGAGATCATTCGCATTGTCGTTGCTCCATCATCGATGGCCGCTTCAATTTGAGTATCGGTAACGGCATGGCAAATACACACGTACATAGGGAAAAGCTCAGTAATTAACAAGAGCGCCAATGGTAATCTAAATGATAATGATTATCAATGGCTTTTTATTGAGTTGAGCTTTAACCCTTTTCTTATTCAGCAGAGAGTAGTTTTTTTATATCAGCTTTAATATTTTCAGGTTTAGTTGTTGGAGCATAGCGCTTAACAACTTCGCCTTTTTTATTAACTAAAAATTTTGTGAAATTCCACTTTATACTTTTAGAGCCTAAAATTCCTGGTGCTTGCGCTTTTAAGAAGGAATAAAGTGGGTGAGTGTTGTCGCCATTCACATCAATTTTGTCAAATAATGGGAACTTTATATTAAAAGTTAAATCACAAAATTGCTGGATTTCTTCGTTATTACCTTTCTCTTGTTGCTTAAATTGATTACATGGAAAAGCCAGAACCTCTAATCCTTGTGCTTGATGTTCTGCGTAAAGTAACTGCAAACCTTCGTACTGTGGTGTGAACCCACAAGCGCTTGCCGTATTAACGATAAGCATAACTTTACCCTGATAACTTTTTAGCTCAATATTTTCATTTTTGTTATTTAGGGCGCTAAAGGGATAAACAGTTTTTGCGACTTTATTATTCATAGTTATTTCCTCGTTTAATTTTTTCTCTATAGCAAAATACACCGAGCAGAGTTAACCATATATAGAGACTCATATCGATTACACCACCACTACTGCCTTTATCTGCAGAGCTTTGAACCACAGGTGGCGCAGGGCGTGGCTTAACCGTAATTTCCGCGGTAGAAAAAGTTGAGACATAACTGTCATTGACTTCTAGTTCGATGATAATTGTCTGGTCAGTAGAAACTTGCGGAGCTTTAAGCGTTATCAATATATCATTTGGTGTTGTAATCTCAATCGCAGGGCCACTTATTTGACGCCAAGTAAAGGTGAGAACATCGTTATCGAGATCTACGGTCTGTGATGCGTCAATCGTAAACTCTTTACTTTCCTCGACACTATCCGGTAACGAAATAGAGATAGTCGGTAATTGGTTTTTAGGTGATGCGAGTACCCCTGGGTCTTCAACTGAACCATTTTTTGACTCGTCAGCGTCATTGGGTCCACCATCTTCTATGGTTAATTCAATGCATTGATGGTTTTCCAACAAGCCACTTTTATAACTATCTGATAGGGGTGGGGGACAGTTATCATTACTGTCTAACATGGAAGATTTTAAGGTGTTTAGGTCATTTTCAACAAAAGTGAACCAACCCGTTTTAACTGAGTATTTTCTAAAGGCTGCTTGTGCAGGAATTGCGCTATTTTTATCTAGCGGAATGACAACGGTTGCAGACCCAGTTGAGTGGTTAATATTGGAAACGGTAAAGTTAATGATTGGATTGACCTCAGCAAAGTGAGGGTCGGCGGTATTATCATCAATTTCTTCTTCTGCAAGTTTTTCTTGTAGTTGCTCTTTAGTTAAAGTGACGTCAGTTGCAGTAAGCTTTTTAGTAGATAAAACACTTGAGCCTAACATTAGAGTTTGCCCTAATGTTGTTTGTAATGGGGCATCTGTTTCACTAATAGGTAACCTTGTCGGGTTTGTGTCTTTATCTAGGTAGTCAACGATGCCATCACCGTCCAAATCACTGAAACCTTCGTCGATATCATTTATGCCGTCACCGTCGGTATCTACATTAGATAACGTTGGTAAATCGTTTATGATAAATAAGTTAATTGAAGATTTAGCACTAAACAACTCTGGAGTATTAAGCTCTGTTACAGATAACTCAACTAAATATTCAGACTTTGTGAGATCAAGTGGACTAAAGATAAAAGACTTACGCTCTGTATCGATATTAATGAGTTCGTCTGAGCTCCAAGTGTAAGAATAACTATCATTGCTGGTGTCTAAATATTCAAAATCAATCGTGACATCGCCCGCGGAAGGATCAATAAAACTAACTTGCTTGCCTTGTTGGCTTGTTTTAACTTCCAGCCTTGGGGGCAGGTTCTCATCAGAGACGGTTAATAGGCTCGAAAAATTGTTATGCACATGAGCATTTGTTGCCATAAGTAGTTCTACTTTACTTATATTTCCATTTTGCTCGTCACTAGGAATACTTATTGATAACTGGGTTGATATACCTTCTGACATGTGAACTCTGTATTGTGCATCTGCCGAGTTTGTATGAGTCACAAGGTAGTCAATAATTACCGGGTACGTTAAGGCTGGAGCATTAAGAGAAACTTCGAGTTGGTATGTTTTACCTTGCATAACAGTAGCTTTAGATTGTATTTGTAGCATAGGCTCTACAATGATATTAATATGGCCTTCTATGCTGTTACCGCTTAAATCTTCAGCGAATATTGGCAGTATATGCCTACCAACCTGCAGATAAACCTCCTCTGTGGTAACTTTTATAATTCCGTCAACGAGATCATGTGCTGAACTATTTCCTAAATCGCTGATCGTTGTTAGTAACCCTTTACTACCCACGATAATATCGCTTAATACGCTGATGTTAGGCGGGGTTGTATCGATAACGTGGATGGTTTGAATTACCGTACTTTCATTACCTGAAAAATCGACTGCGTACCATGTTATTTCATGACTCCCCAAAGCAAACAGATTTTCAGTTTGTAAGGTTACTACGGGCGGATTAACGTTATTATCATTAACTTGGGGTAAGGGTATGTCCAATGTTGATAAGTTATTAGTTGCTTCAAAAGAAAGTTCACTTAGTGTTGGAAATTCAGGCGCTTGGTTAGACCCTTCTGTACTATCCAATGGAGCACTATCTTCGCTATCAATAATGGAATCGTTGTCGCTATCAGCAAGCAAGTAATCGGTTCCTAACTGATATTCTTGTAATAGCGTTAAACCGTCATTGTCTTCATCTATAGAGGTATCATCAGCGATCCTAGCATTTAAATTATGATTTACTTCCCAGCCATCAGGTAGACCATCACTGTCAGTATCTGCATTGATGGGTGAAGTACCGTGAGTAAACTCCTCCACATTTGTTAAGTTATCATTGTCGTTATCATTGCTTGCATCAGAGCTATCATTTTTATTTAAGCCATGTAAATCTTCCCAATGATCAGGTATTAAATCTCCATCGGAGTCAAGAATAGGTGACTCTAGGGATATATTCAGCTGGTAAGTTGCGCCGTCTGATATCTCTTGATCTGAATACCTTGAAACTTTTATTAAATAAGTGCCTACCTCGGTAAAATTGTAACGTAGGAACGAATCTAAACCATTGGTACTGCCTGATTGGCCTAATGAAGTGCCGTTATCATCATTTGAGTCGAGAAAGGTATCATCGTCATTATATAAGCGAAGATAACTATCGAAAGAACCACCGTGATCAGACGCGTAATCGATGTCAAAAATCCCGATAGAAGGTACTGCAACTACAGTAAAAGAGAAAAAGTCGTAACTGTTATCACCTGTTCCTATAATCGTAACATGAGCGATACTTTCAGAAGTATTACTCAATTCATCACCTATGTCTGGCGAGTAATGAAGATTGAAATTTCCATCAATATTCTGAGCGGTCTCTGAACTGTTATTCGGTTCTTGTTCAGCTAATGCCGCTTCAGCCGGGTTCGAACCATTAATGAATTCATCAATGTTACTGGTACCGTCAGAGTCTAAGTCTAATAAACTATCGTCAATAAGCGGATTCAAACCGTAGTTAACTTCCCAACCATCAGGCATACCATCATCTTCGCTATCAATTAATAATGGGTTGGTTTGATAGGTTATTATTTCATGATAATCGGTTAATCCATCATTATCGGTATCAGGGGAGTTCGCAGAGGTTCTATGTATTTGTACTTCATCTCCGTCGGGGAGTAAATCACCATCGGTATCGGTATTTAGTGGATCTGATTGAGCATGAAACTCGCTTATATTATTAAGGTTGTCTGCATCATTATCTAACAGTGCATCACTAGCATCGTTACTATCTAAACCGTATGTTAGCTCCCAGTCATTAGGCATGCCATCGGCATCATTATCGATATTATTGTTAATCGCCAAAGAAGTGAATCCAGGGGCAATGGTTTGTAAAACGTTAGCATTACCACTTATTTTATCTATAGAGAATAGCTTGCCATCTTCATCAAGTCCCCAAAGAGTCCCGTGCTCGTCTATACTAAAGCCTGATTTTTTGGTTAGATTTACAGAGTTTAACTGACCAATATAAAGTGATGAGCCAATATTTTTATCAATTTTATATAAATTAGATGTACCAGCGGAACTCAATGCCCATAAGTCTCTACCGTCCCAGGTAATAGCGTTGATAAAATTACCTTGATACGAGCCGACCAAATTAGCTAAACCTGAGTTAGTATCAATGATATATAAGCTGCCGTTTTCATTACCATTAACGAGATACAGATTTTCTTGACTATCGAAGGATAAACCAGGGTTGTCTATTTCAATATTTAAAGCGCCAATGAATGAAGTTTCAGCGGTTAAAATATTTATGCGATAAAGAGAGTTAGTCGAGCTTTCAACTGCATATAAAGTATCATTACCACCGAAGGTGATAGCTTCGAAATCTCCGCCTAGTAAGGCGCCAATGAGCTGGGTTTGTCCTGTTAATAATTCAACTTTATAAAGTTCGTTATTAGTATTAATCGAATAACCAATTAAAATGTTAGGAATAGAATTGGCATCACTTGGGTCAGTATTATGTTGAAACTCAGAGAGGTTACTCCAAGTGTCTGCATCTAAATCACTATTAGCATCGTTGACTAAAGGAAGTAAGCCATAGGTAAGCTCCCAATTATCTGGCATCAAATCTTCATCAGAATCAATATTTAGTGGGTTAGTACTGTGTATCAGAATTTCATCGCCATCAGTTAGCGTGTCATTATCAGTATCTATGTCATAAGGGTCTGTACCATGGGTAAATTCAAGCAAAGTACTTAGGTTATCGTTATCATGATCTAACGAGGCTTCACCATCATTTTCATTAGCATTAAAACCAAACTGAATCTCAAAGCCATCACCTAAACCGTCATTATCGCTGTCACTTAATAATAGGTTGGTAGCGTGAAGATCAACCTCATCGCCATCAGACAAACCATCATTGTCTGTATCGCTATTATTGGGATCTGATAAATAAGTATTAATTTCTTCGCCATCACTGAGGCCGTCTGCATCGCTGTCACTTAGGATTGGAGAAGTATTATGTTCGGTAATTTCTACTCCGTCATTTAAGCCATCGCCGTCAGTATCAGCTATCGTTGGATTTGTTCCGGCAATAAATTCTTCTAAATTCGTGAGGTTGTCACTATCCTTGTCTGTTGCAGCATCAGCAGGATTGTTCTTATCTAAGGAAAATTCATCTTCCCAGCTATCTGGCATGCCATCTGAGTCAGTATCGGCATAAATAGATTCAAGAGAAATATTTAACTGATAGGTAGCATTTTCATATATCGGACTGTCTGAGTATTGTGAAACCTTAATGGTATATTCGCCAGGAGAATTAAATGCATGGATTAAAAATGAGTCATAGGAGTGTAAAGATCCTTCTTGACCAAATTGAATTCCCGCATCATCATTTGAATCAATTAATTCGCCTTGCTGATTATACAAACGGATATAGCTGTCGAACGAGCCACCATGATCCATTGCATAATCAATATCAATTATGCCGATAGAAGGAGCACTTGCTACCGTAAAAGTAAAGTAGTCGTAGCTATTATCCCCCCCAGCCGTAATAGTGACATGAGGAATAGACTCAGAAGTATTCTCGGTGTTATTACCTATGTCAGGAGAGTAGCTTAACGTGAAGTTATCATTTATATTCTGGGCTGAAGCAAGCGTATCATTAGGCTCACTTTCAAAGTATTCCCTTAACGTTGGGTTTGTTCCTGCGATAAATTCATCGAGATTACTTACACTGTCATTGTCTAAATCTAACTGACTATCATCAATTAAAGGATCTAAGCCATATATAACCTCCCAACCATCTGGCATACCATCAGTTTCTGTATCAGCAATTAACGGGTTAGTCAGATGAACATTTATTTCATCGTTATCAGTTAGGTTATCGTCGTCAGTATCACTTTTAGCCGGGTTGGTGAGATAAATATTAACTTCATCACCGTCGGTAAGAGTGTCAGCATCGCTGTCTATATTATTGGGAAGTGTTCCCGCAGTGTATTCAGCAAGATTATTTAGCCCATCATTATCTAGATCTAAAATGGCATCATTGGCATCGTTTGCATCTAAGCCAAAAGCTTGCTCCCAATAGTCTGACATACCGTCATTATCAGTATCAATAAAGGGTAAGTTATCACAAGAAATGCCTACTTCTTCAAAGGCATTAATTACGTCATAAACGGTATAGTTTAAATCGTCGGCAGCATGGATAGCACCACAAGCGCCTTCAGTAAATGTTGTTGAAGGCGTCCAATAATTTCTATTAGCGTCAAGCATGACATCGTAAGCTGTTTTTGTCGTCCAACCATTGGTGTTAGCAAGAAGGTAAAATGCACGGTTAAAAACACCACTACTCCAATGGACATCTAATGAATCGGTATAATCATCAGTGTGTCCGATAGATACTCCGTCTAGGGTAGGATCTTCATAATAACGCAATGCACCGTCAGCTTTAAAAATCTCAGCACCGGACAACCAATCATTCGAGCCTCGCACGTAAAACTCTGCGGCTTCCCCCGACATGTCTGAAAAAGCTTCATTGATACCACCAGACATATTGGCATATATTAAGCCAGAGTTTTGCTCTGTGACTCCATGAGCAACTTCATGAGCTGAAATATCTAAAGATGTTAAAGGGTAAAAACGAGAAGCACCATCACCAAAGGTCATTGCTCGCCCATCCCAAAAAGCATTTTCATAATTGGATGAATAATGAACGCGCATAACTAATTGAAAGGCTAATGGCGCAACATCATACCAATCACTGAACATGCTAAAAATAGCGTTACCAAAATAATGAGCATCATTGAGTGGAGAGTATGCACCGTTGACTTCTTTATGGGTATTTTCTGGGCAGGTAAACGAATAGGCATCTTCACCATTAGTGCCGTGATCTAAATTGATAGTTTTTACATTTGAGTTTTCCATGGTGCAAATGCCATCAAGTTCGGTAACATCTAAAGATGAAAAGTCACTACCGTATGCATACCTACCTGTTTTTTCATTACCGCCTGGACCTGTCGCGTTAGCAAACTTTAAGTCATTCCATTGTTTAATAATTTTTAAATTTGTCGCGTTAACAATAAAACTTGGCTTCTCAATGAAGCCGCTTTTATCTTGGACAAGATAACTAATGTGGTAGGCAAGCATCGCCTTGTTGTTTTCATTGAGATAAATAATCTTCGTTAAAATATTTTGCTCGTAGGTAAGTTCAGCGCCAGAAAACTTGACTGTTTTGGCATGTCGAGCTTTTATCTGCTCGAAAACTTCTGCTGATGATTTTAAGTCCTTGTCTAGCACTGAACGATTAATATCAGTTTTTAAATGGGTAACAAGCTCGCCGTTAAGTTTAGCTATGGTGTTACTTTTATCTAAATGCACAACCACTTGTTTTCCCCAGATAGGAATTCCATTGTAATGCTGTTGTAATCGAATATGCTGCTTGTTGGCCAACGGACTAATTTGATTGCTTTGCGCTAAACTGTGCAACTTGTCTAATTGGAAATACCCAAGAATATTACTTTTAAATTGATTAATACGTTGCTGCTGAATACTTTCACTATTTTGGAGAGCAAATGCAGGTGCTGATGTTTTTAATGCGAGGTTCTGTTTTACTCCGTAGCTTTTTATCTGATTAAAACTATTATAATTTAGCTTTTCCTTTTCGGCTGCATAACTACTGGCTGAAACCAATGCTATCGAGAACAAACTTAACGAAAGAAGACGCACAATAAAATCCTTTTATGATATTAATTCTAATCAATTTTTATGTTGATATATTAATCACCTATTATGGGAATTACCATAAGAATCTATCGATTAAATAACATTTTTAGCACATCCATTTAACGATGAGAAAGTTGAAACCTTTGGCTCATGATAAGCTTTTTGGTGTACTGGTGCTTGGGCTGATTAAGAATGTTTAAGGTATCGCCCATCTCCATTACTTGGCCATTACAGAGCACCATAATTTTATCACTGAAGTGGCGGACAATGCCTAAGTTATGAGAGATCAAAATATAGGCTAGGCCCATTTGTTGTTGTAGATCGAGCAACAGGTTGATCATTTGAGAACGTAAAGAGGGGTCAAGTGATGCAAGCGCTTCATCTAAAATTATTACTTGGGGCTTTAAAATAATAGCGCGAGCTAATGATATTCGTTGTTTTTGCCCACCAGAAAACATATGAGGATAAAAGCTCATGTGATCTGCTAACAAACCCACCTTTTGTAATGTTTCTCTGATTAACTGGTTACGATCGTCGTCTGTTAAGTCGGTATTTAACTGTAAAGGTTCATCAAGTAATTGCCCAATGGTTAAACTGGGGTTTAACGTGGTACCGGAGTCTTGAAAAATCATTCGAACATGCTGACACCTTTGCTTAAAATTACCCGGTTGTAGCGTTTGACCATTAAGTTTTATATTACCAGTGGTAGGAAGTTCAGCACCGACGAGTAATTTGGCCAGTGTAGATTTTCCGGAGCCGGTTTCACCGACAATAGCTAAAGTTTGATGAGCATGAACCTCGAAAGAAATCGGCTCTAGTGCCGTAAATGTTTTTTGATTAAACCAATTGCGGCTCAACTTAAAAGATTTACTTAAATTACTGACTTGTAATAAAGATGACATATTAATAGCTTCCCTTTAATGAGAAGTGACAACTAAATTGATGTCCATGAGAGTTCTGAACTTTCGGCGCTATAACACACTCTTGCTGGGCTCTTGGGCATCTTGGGCCTAAACGACAACCAATGGGTAAATGTTGTAAAATGGGTATGCTTCCTGGCAATGCGGATAAGCGAGACTTTGTTGGTAAGCCCATATTCGCTTTAGGACTACTATCAACCAAGGCTCGGGTATAGGGATGAAAAGGTTGCTCAAATATTTGTTTGGTGGTGCCTGCTTCAACAAATTGTCCGCTATACATAACTGTAATGGTATTCGTCCAATGGGTGACATTTTCTAAATCGTGACTGATCAGTAATATCGACATATTCTTTAGCTGATTCAAGCTTGCTAACAAACGAAATATTTGACCTTGATTAGTGCTTTCCATTGCCGCAGTGGGTTCATCGGCAATTAATAAAATAGGGCGTTTTGCGAGTGCCATCGCTATCATCACACGCTGGCAAAGTGCTTCGGTAAGTTGGTGGGGATATTTTTTCAAACAAGCTTTATGTGTTTTAATGCCTACTTTATGCAGTAAGCCGATGGCAGCTTCTTTACGTTGTTGATTCTTTTGCCAAAAATATCCGCTTAACTGATCACAATCAACAGCTTCTGCTAGCTGGTCTCCTATGGTCATTGTTGGATCTAAACAGGCCATAGGTTCTTGGAAAATCATGGCGACATCTTTTGATATAATTGCTTTTCTTTCATCAAGTGTCATGCGCATTAAGTCTTGACCACGCCAATGAAATCTATCGGCATCAACTTGCCATTTGTCATCAAGAACGCCAATAATAGCCTGAGCAAGTAAAGACTTCCCTGAACCTGACTCCCCCACTAAACCGCGCACTTCGCCTTCTTTCATGGTAAGGCTGACTCGGTCAACGGCTAAAATAGGGCTTGTGTCCGACTTTAGCACTATGGATAAATTCCGAATGTCTAAAAGGTTCATTAGGCCTCCTTACGCATTTTTAACGCATGTCTCATGCCTTCACCGACTAGATTAGTGGCAACAACAGAAAAGAGAATGGCCAAACCGGGTAAATAAACGGTCCAAGGAGCGATATAAAATAAGTCGATACCACTTTTTAGCATAGCGCCCCATTCCGGCATGGGGATTTGTGCTCCTAAACCAAGAAAACCCAAAGCGGCAATATCTAATATTGCCGCTGATTGTGCCAAAGTTGCTTGGCTAATTAATTTCTCTACGATATTAGGAAATACGGAATAGTGTAGTATTCTCAATGAACTAGCGCCATCAAGTCGGGAGGCTAAGACATAATCTTTTTTAAACTCTTCAGCAACGGCATTTCGAGTGATATGCACAAACTGTGGGATCAGCACCATGATAATTGCCCATAAAGTATTACTAAGGCCAGGGCCTAATATCGCGACTATAACGATGGCGAGCAATAAAGAAGGGATAGATAAAATCACATCGAGAAAGTGATTCAAAAAACTCGATTTTATGCCTGAAGTCAGTGCAGAAATTGAGCCGATAACGACACCTATCACTAATGAAATAAGAACGACAATAAAGCTCAGGCCAAAAGTGAGAGAACTCCCGTGTATTAAACGCGATAACATGTCTCGCCCTAAATTGTCGGTGCCGAGTAAAAAACTGACATTACCATCAGGGTGCCAGGCAGGAGGCAGTAATAAAAACGATAAATTATTTTCAACTGAAGTGTAGGGTGTTAATAATGGAGAAAAAATAGCGAGCAGCGTAAGAAATAAGAAACAGCTAAAACCAATCATTACCACAGGAGTCTGTTTAAAGTTATACCAAAGCTGTAATAATGGAGAAGGGAACTCTTCTTCGGAATATATTTTATCACGAGCCATGCTTGTTCTCTCTTGCTAATGGGTTGAGTGCAGCATAAATAAAGTCAGTTATTATGTGAACAACAAAAATAAAGCTAGATAGTGCGAGTAAGCCACCGTGAATGGCCGTGTAATCACGCTGAGAAATACTTTCAATTAACCAACGCCCTATGCCAGGCCAGCTAAAAATAACTTCTGTGACCATAGCTAAAGTCACTAGGTTTGCAAATTGTAAACCAACATCTCGAATAACATGAACCATGCCATTGCGTATTGCATGGTGATAAATCATTTGCCAGAAACTTAACCCTTTTGCCTTTGCCGCACGTATATATTGGCTGTCTAGGACATTCATCATGGCAGTTCTGGCTAAGCGTACAAAAATAGTGGCAGGGGCAAGTGCAATAACGCAAGCAGGTAAAAATATATGGCTACTGGCATTTTGAAATGCTTGCCATTTATAAGGGCTATTACTTAATAAAATATCAATAAACTGAATACCGGTAACATGTTCAATCTCATACAATAAGCTGATTTGTCCTGCTGACGGTAGCCAACCTAATTGAATTGAAAAAATGAGAATTGCCAGTAAACCTAACCAAAAAACCGGAATAGAATAGCCGATCATCGAAATACTTAAAATGATGTTGTCTGCCATTTTTCGGTGATAAATGGCAGCAATAAAACCAATAGGAATACCGACCATCATCGCGAGTAATAACGCGACGATAGACAGTTCAATGGTTGCAGGTAAAAAACTAATGATTTCCGTACTTATCGGTTGCTGACTCGCCATTGAAAGGCCTAAATCACCGTGGAAAAGTTTACCCACATAAGCGATATACTGTTGAAAAATATTACTATGGCTCCGGTATTGCTCTGCTAGCACTGAAAGTTGTTCAGGAGTTGCATTTATTTGGCCTGAAATATTTATTAATTGATCACCCGGAAATAAAAAGCTCAGGCTAAAAGATAATAAGCTCAATAGAAACATGGTGAAAATAAATAAGTTTAGTCGGCGTAAGCTAAATATCAGCATATTAGTTTTTACTTACCTCGCTAAAATCAATACCACCAAAAGGAGAGAGTAATTTCCCTGAAACGCTACTATGCCTCGCCTGAAACCGTTTAGAGTGGGCAATAGGTATTAAAGGAACTTCTGCGGCAATAATGGCTAGCGCTTTGTTATAAAACTTTTTTCGTTGGCTAATATGTGTAGTTTTTAATGCTTGCTGTATTAAATTATCAAATTCTTCATTACACCAAAAGGTGCGGTTATTGCCACTTAATGCAGCAGAGCAACTTAATAAGGGGGTGAAAAAATTATCAGGGTCAGAGTGGTCAGCCGACCAACCGAGTAAAACGCTTTGATGCTCTCCTCTGGATAATAAATCGAGAAAAGTCCCCATATCCAGCGAGTTTTCAATGACAACTTTAATCCCTATTTTCTGTAAATTTGCTTGTATTAATTTCGCCATGGTAATAGCGTCAGGATTATATGCACGCTGTACAGGCAAAGCCCACAAATTCATAGAAAACCCTTGTGGGAACCCTGCATCAGTCAATAATGTTTTTGCTCTTTCTATATCAAAAGTTTGCGGTAAAATATTTTTATTATAGGCCCAAGACGTTATGGGTAATAAACTGTGCGCTATATCTGCTTCACTACGATAGACAGTATCGATAATAGCTTCTTTATTTACTGCTAGTGCAACGGCTTGCCGAACTTTTATGTTATCAAAAGGAGGCTTTTGCGTATTAAAACCTAAATAAGCGACATTAAATGAAGTTACCGCTTCAAGCTCTAACGCGGGTTTACTTTTTATTTGTTGGTGGGCAATAGGAAAGGCAATTACATCACACTCACCGGCGAGTAGTTTTGTCAAACGTCCGGTATTACTTGGTGTAATATCAAAAATAAGTTGTTCAAGTGTGGTGTTTTTATTCCAGTATTTTTCATGTGGTGCATAGCGAATATAAGCACCAGGGCGATACTCTTTTAATTTAAAAGGTCCTGTACCTATAGGTGATGTGTCTATTTTATGGTGCTGATTTTTTAGTGCTAAGTTGTCAGCATATTCTTTAGATAAAATAACGGCAAAGTCGCTCGCCAAATTAGCTAATATTGAACTGTCAGCATATTTAAATTTAAAGCGGACGGTGTGGTCATTAATTTTTTCAATACTTTCTACGACGGATGAAAAATTAACACTTTGGAAAAATGGATATTTACCTCCGGAAACATGATGATAAGGGTGATCCTTCGATAATATTCGATTAAAACTAAAGAGGACATCATCAGCGTTGAAAAAACGTGTTGGGGTAAAATAGTCCGTTTGATGAAACGTGACATTTTTTCTTAGATAGAAGGTGATCATTTTCCCATCACGAGTTACATGTGATGACTTTGCTAGTGAAGGTGCAATGGTGTTTTGTTCACCTTTGAATGAAATTAAGCGGTTATATAATTGGTTTGAGGTTGCATCTATTGTGGTACCAGAAGTAACCGTTTGTGGATTAAAGCTCTCAGGTGATCCCTCTGAGCAATAAATAATACTATTTTTACTTAACGACTTGTTATTTTCGTCATCACAAGCAGGTAAAATTGCTAAACAGATAAGTAAAAATAGTAAAGTTAAGCGATTATTCTGGAAATACATCATCAACATATAACCTTGTTAAGTTTCTTCTATCGCATTTTCCAGCGAGCTAGTATCAAGCAAATTATATTTCTTTAGATAACCTCTTAATTGATGATAGGTCAACTCTAAGGCTTCAGCCGTTTTCTTTTGATTATATTGACAATTTTCCAATGCCGATTGGATAAGTTCAATTTCATAATCTTGCGATAATTCCTTCAAAGACAAAGGGAACTCCATTGCTTTTTGTGTAGGCTTTATTTGTTGGACAATCTCTTTAAGTTTATCATCAGCTATTTCGGCTGAAGATGTTGGTGCAGGGGTCATTATGACCCTATCTTGTGTTTTGATGCGCTGTGTTGGTCTGTAAGGGGATTCAAAGGGATCTATAACTAAATCGTGAACAGGTAAATGTGGATTGTTGCAGCGATAAACACTACGTTCGACAACGTTTTTTAATTCACGAATATTACCTGGCCAATGATATTCAAGCATCGAGCGCTTGGCTTTTTCTGTGAAACCGCTAAATAATTCGAATTCTAATTCACGAGCCATATTAATAGCGAAGCTTTCTGCCAACAATAAGATGTCTTCAATACGCTCTCTTAATGGTGGTAAGGTTATTACATCAAAAGCTAGTCTGTCGAGTAGATCCGCTCTAAATCCGCCCGTATCGGCTAAGGAAGGTAAATCTTCATTCGTTGCAGCAACTAAACGTACGTTGGTTTTAATAGTACGAGAACCACCGACACGTTCAAATTCACCATATTCAACGACTCTTAAAAGTTTTTCTTGAATAAGGCCCGAAGTATTAGCAATTTCATCAAGAAATAAAGTGCCATTATCTGCGCGTTCAAATCGTCCTTCGTGACGTTTACCTGCGCCAGTAAATGCACCACTATCATAGCCAAAAAGTTCAGTTTCTAATAAATTCTCGTTTAACGCTGCACAATTTAACTTTAAATAATTTTGATCCCAACGCTTAGACAAATAATGCAAACGGGCGGCAATAAGTTCTTTACCTGTTCCGCGTTCACCAATAATTAGTACGGGTTTACTTAAAGGAGCTATTTGTGAAACTTGCTCTAAAACTTCAAGGAAATTATTTGCTTGTCCAAGAAGGTTATCTTTTTGGTTAAAACGAGACATTACTGAACCTAATAATTGGTTTATTTCACTAACAAATAGTTTATTTCATTACTCAGTAGGATTGAAGTCTTTTCTTTAATTATAATAATTTAATTTAAAACAATGAGTTAATGCGATAATATCAACTTGGCTTAGAACATGAATAAAGTTTATCAGTAATTTTAAATAAAATAATTGAATGAGGAAGTAATTATGGGTATTTTTTCTAGGTTCACAGATATTATAAATTCTAATATTAATAACCTGTTAGACAAAGCAGAAGATCCTGCAAAAATGGTACGTTTGATCATTCAAGAAATGGAGGACACTTTAGTTGAAGTGCGTTCCTCATCAGCTAAAACACTAGCGGATAAAAAAGAGTTAGCTCGTCAAGCGAAGCGTTTTGAAAAGGATGAGCAGCAATGGCAAGAAAAAGCCGAATTAGCATTAAGTAAAGGCCGTGAAGACTTAGCAAGAGCAGCACTCGTTGAAAAGAAAAAGTGTGCTGAAAATGCCGCATCATTATTGAGTGAGTTAACGAATGTAGATGACCACATTGCAAAGTTACAAGACGAACTCACTCAACTTCAAGAAAAACTAGCCGATGCTAAAGCACGTCAGAAAGCGATTATCATGCGTGAAAAAAACGCGAGTTCGCGTTTGAAAGTAAAAAGGAATATCGATGGCGACCGTGTAAATGATGCACTTAACCGCTTTGATAGCTATGAACGTAAAATAGATGATATTGAAGCACAAGTTGAGTCATACGACTTAGGTAGTAAGTCATTAGCCGATGAAATTGCCGACTTAGCAGAAGATGAAAATATTAATGATGAATTAGCGCAATTAAAGGCTAAAATGAAATCAGATAAAAAAAGTAAATAGCTAATATTACCTAATTAGATAACGACTAAGGAGAAGTATCGTGGAAGAACTTATTATGGTTCCCGTCATTATTTTTATGTTACTGGTAGCCCCTATTTGGCTAATACTACATTACCGCAGTAAAAGACAAATAAGTCAGGGCTTTAGTGAAGAAGAATACACTCAATTATCAGAACTTTCAGAGTTAGCTGACAAAATGACCGATAGAATTAAAACTCTTGAAGCCATTTTAGATGCGGAGACGCCAGAGTGGAGGAGTAAAGTATGAAAACCAAACGCCGTGGTGAATTATACCGAAACCCTAGCCAAGGAAAGATTGCAGGGGTCTGTGCTGGCCTAGCGGATTACTTTGGTTGGGAAACATGGTTAGTTCGTATCTTGGTTGTCTCAGGTGTTTTATTGGGTATGGGATGGTTTATTGTTATTTATATTGCCGCTTGGTTCATTTTAGATAAGAAAACTGGCAGCCTTAAGAAAAAGAACCAACAAACAAAGTCTCAATATTCAGCTGAATCTAAAGAGTCAGAAGATAACCTTTCATCTGAATCTATAAAGGTGAAGTCACGAATTTGGCAAGCAGGAGAGCCACCTAAACAGGCTTTTCATGATATTAGGCGTAAGTTTAAGTTACTTGAAAAAGAATTAAGACAAATGGAACATTATGTTACTTCGCCTGAATTTACAGTGTCGAGAGAAATTAACAAACTGTAACCACTAATATCGAAAATAAAGCGGCTTTTGCCGCTTTTTTATGTTCAGGATGAACAGTCATGGTCGCTCTTAGGCATCCATGCCTTCGCGGCATGAGTGCTTCCTGCACGTCATTTTTTCTCTAGACAAATCATAAGTACCTACATCCATGTAGGTAATGTCGTGATGCCATGGCAGCTCTTAGGCATCCATGCACGTCGATGGCAAGGAACGACAATGTTTAGGATGAAGGGTATTAAGAAAATTTAGGAACATATTTGCTATTATCATTAAATTGATAATATTCACGTTAATCACTTGTTTTTATAATTAAATATAACCATGTAATATAATAGTAATAGGTGATGTTTTAGCCTTATATTAACTATCATTACAAGAGAACTCATGGCATTCATCAATAAAGAAAAGCTTAATAAATTAAAACAAAAAGCGAATGATTTAGTTAATCGTACGCTTGATCAACATGTCACTCTTGCAGTAACTGGGCTTAGTCGTAGCGGTAAAACAGCCTTTATCACTTCTTTGGTTAATCAACTTGTAAATGAAGGGAATAACTCTCAGTTAGGATTTTTCAATGTTGTCCATCAAGGACGTTTTATTGCAGCTAAACGAGTACCGCAAAAGCATTTACATATAGGCCGTTTCGAATACGATGGTGCTATGTCTGCTTTTTCACAGGCCCAGCCCACATGGCCAGAGCCAACCCATGGCATTAGCGAAATGCGTTTAGCTATTCGTTATAAACCTAAGGATTCATTATTAAAGTATGCCAGTGATGTTGCCACTTTATATGTTGATATTACCGATTACCCGGGGGAGTGGTTACTTGATTTACCCATGCTGAATCAAACATTTGAAGAGTGGTCAAAGCAAACGAGTGAGTTATTATCAACAGCACCAAGAGCGGGTATTTCTCAAAACTTGCTTGAAAAAATTAATGCAATTAATCCTTTTGAAGCGGTGGACGAACAATTGCTCGCCGAGATTTCACAAGAATATACTAAATTACTATTACATTTTCGCCATGAATTAGGTTTGTCAGTTATCCAACCCGGGCGTTTTATTTTACCCGGTGAATTGGTCGATGCACCCATATTACAATTTTTTCCGTTCACGAATTTTGATAAGCTTGATAAAGAGGCCTATCAGAATGCTAGTGACGAAAGTTTTATTGGTATGTTGAGAGCAAGGTTTATAGCTTACAAAGAGCGCGTGGTTAAAGTTTTTTATAAAGATCATTTCACTCAGTTTGATCGCCAAATCGTCCTTGCAGATTGTTTAACACCTTTGAACAATGGCCCTGAAAGTTTTGCCGATTTAAAAATGGCAATGACGATGATCATGCAAAGTTTTAGCTATGGCCAGAGCAGTTTATTCTCTCGTTTATTCTCCCCTAAAATTGACAAATTATTATTTGCAGCCACTAAAGCAGATCACGTTACACCTGAACAGCATAAAAACTTAGCATCTTTACTCGATCAATTAGTCTACCAAACACAGCACCATCTTAATTATGATGTTATAAAAATGAAAACATTGGCACTTGCCTCAGTTAAAGCGACGTTATCAGGTAAGAGTAATTATAAAGGGCAAGCTATACCTGTTATAAAAGGTAAGCGTTCTGATAATAATGAACTCATCACTGTTTTTCCCGGTACAGTGCCCAATAAATTACCTGAACTAGAATTTTGGCAAAAAGAGACGTTCAATTATATTAAGTTTTTACCCCTTGAGTCGATAGGGCAACACGAGTGTTTGCCTCATCTAAGAATGGATCAGGTTATGCAGTTTTTGCTTGGAGATAAAATGAAATGAGTGAATTTGACGAAAAGTATCAGCAACAGATCCTCTTTGAAAATGATGAATTAAAGACTAATAACGATAACTTATCGACGAGCGACCAACAAATTATTGTTGGTAATGATGACTGGCAAGAACAAGCAGTGTCAACGTCGCCAGTCGAGCAGTCTTTGCTCGATAATAGTCGCGACGAAAAACGTAAACCACGCTGGTTATGGCGAATTATCGGTGGTGTTTTTTCCGCGGTCGTTGCTATTGAAACCTTTTCTTTTTTTCAACAAGGTTTTACTCAATCTCCTTATTTAGCGGCAATGTACGGTGTTTTACTCTTTGGACTTTCTAGTATTGTTGGTTCAGTGGCTTGGCGCGAATATTCAGCGTTAAGACAATTTAAACATCAGCAAAATACGCAAAACATAGCCAAAAATATATTTGCACCAGAACTTGGTGAACGCAGCAAAGTTGATGCGAAAAGATTATGTGAAAAAATTTCAGCAAATTTGCCTTGTGATTTGATGTCAGAGCATGAACAAAATTGGCAGCAGCTAGTAAAAGATGAATACAGTGATGAGGAATTACTGCAACTTTATTCTCGAGAAATTTTAGCCAAAGTCGATGAAAAAGCCTTGGCTGAAGTCGCGAAGTTTTCAACCGAGGCTGTTGTATTAGTCGCATTAAGCCCAATCGCTTTAGTTGATATGTTATTGATGTTTTGGCGAAATTTGAGAATGATCGATAAAATAGCAGGCCTTTATGGTTTAAAAATAGGTTACTGGAGCCGTATAAGGCTAATTAAGCAAGTTTTTGTTAATATGGCTTATGCAGGAGCAAGTGAACTTGTTATAGACTTAGGCGCCGACTTAGTGGGGGCAGAACTACTTGGGAAATTATCTGCTCGAATGGCGCAAGGCCTTGGAGCAGGAATGCTAACAGCTCGTTTAGGTATCCAAACAATTAAGCTATGTCGACCCATACCCTTTGAAGAAAACACGCCGAAAATAGCGCAAGTAAGAAAGAAAATACTTGGACAGGTTAAAGCACTCCTTATTAAATAAGATAGTTCGCCTATAAGTAATAATGAACTACTCTTTTATCCTTATGATTTAATTGTGGTTTATTGTTTTGTTTACGGTAATGTAATTGTTTCTATACGCTATCTACATCTGTGTAAAAAGTAGCCGATTGGCGTTTCGTGCTTTTCACTCCATGCTTGTTTTATTATCAATGCAGCTAATGTGGTAACCACTTTGTGGTCCACGCATAATTAAAACAAGGTAATATCATGGGAAAGGCGACGAAATATATTTCGAAAGTTGCTGATGAAAATGGCTACATTCAATGGACAGATGAAGAGAATAGCGTTTGGCAAGAGCTAATTTTACGTCAATTAAAGTGCGTTGAAGAAAAGGCATGTGACGAATACAAGTTAGGTTCAAAATTATTGAACTTACCACAGGACCGCGTTCCACAGCTTGATGAAGTCAGTAAAGTTTTAAAAGAAACTACGGGTTGGCAGTGTGAGCCCGTACCCGCACTTATTGGTTTTGGTGCTTTTTTTAAGTTACTTTCAGAGAAAAAGTTTCCAGTAGCAACTTTTATTCGTACGAGAGATGAGCTCGACTATTTACAAGAACCCGATATTTTTCATGAAATATTTGGTCATTGCCCATTATTGACCAATCAATCATTTGCTGATTACACTGAAGCCTATGGAAAAATGGGATTAAATGCGACGAAAGAACAACGAGTTTTTTTAGCTCGATTATATTGGTTTACCGTTGAATTTGGCCTTCTTAATACACCTGAAGGTATTAAGATCTATGGTGGCGGAATTTTATCTTCGCCTAGCGAAACAGTCCACGCGACAGATAGCGATGTTGTTGTTCGTGAAAAGCTTAATATTCTTGACGTATTAAGAACGCCTTATAGAATAGATATCATGCAACCTATTTATTACACACTTGAAAAAGTAAGTGATTTAGACAAATTAAGAAAGTATGAAATATCAGAAATTATGGAAATGGTTGAACAAGCGCAAGCGTTAGGTATCCATCCTCCAAGATTCCCAGCAAAAGAAATTAACAAAGCAAGTTAAGGAAATAGTATGACTGATCAACTATCTGTACAAAAATGTGAAGCATGCCAAGTAGGCGCGCCACAAGTGAGTGATGAAGAATTACCAGTGTTAATGTCACAAATACCTGACTGGATCCCTGAAGTACGTAACGGCGTGATGATGCTTGAACGTGAATATAAATTTAAGAACTATAAATTATCATGGGCATTTGCAAATAAAGTCTCTGAATTAGCGGAAGAAGAATTCCATCATCCTGCTATTTTGTTAGAGTGGGGTAAAGTTAAAATTACGTGGTGGACACACGCTATTAAAGGGCTACATCGCAATGACTTCATTTGTGCGGCCAAAACCGACAAACTTTTGTAATATTTACTTACATTAGAAAATCACAGCCTCCTACCTTAGGGGGCTTTTTTTTGTTGTACAAATTAGTTTACAATGGGGATAAGTCACATCTAGTTAGTAAAGGTAAGGTTAATGCGTTTAGAAATTGTCTGTCATGATCGAGTAGGTATTGCACAAGAAGTGCTAGAAATATTTGTTGAACATGAAATCAACTTACGTGGTATTGAGCTAAAGCAGCCAGGTGAAATTTTCATTAATATCCCCGACTTAGAGTTTAGCGAATTACAAGCCTTTATGCCTCAATTGCGTTTAATTGAGGGAGTGCTTGATGTTAAAACAACCCCTTTTATGCCTTCTGAGCGCGAACGTAATGAATTAGCAACATTAATTAAAACCTTCCCAGATCCTTTTATTTCTATTGACGCCAAAGGCGATATTCGTATTGTTAATACCGTTGCCGCAGGTATCATGGGTAGCAAAGAAGAAGGAATTGTCGGTGATAATATTAGCAACTGGTTGAAAGGCTTTAACTTTAGTCGCTGGTTAGATTCAGATGAAGTACTTGCACAAACACGCAGATTAAAATTTCAAGATGATGATTTTGTCGCAGATATAATGCCTATACATGTAACTGACGAGAGTGATATCCCCGTTTTAGCAGGTGCAGTACTAATCTTAAAATCAGAAGCTCGCTTAGGGCAACAGATCAGTGCCTTTAAACAAGCTAACGAGAATAATTTTGCCGGCATACAAGCAAGCAGTGGCTCAATGCGTAAGGTTATTCGTGAAGCTAAACGTATGGCATTACTCGACTCATCAATGTTAATCGTAGGTGAAACAGGAACAGGTAAAGAGTTATTAGCGCACGCATGTCATGCAGCAAGTGATCGCAGTGATAACCCTTTTATGACGCTAAGTTGTGCGGCTTTACCTGATGACGCAGCCGAAACAGAACTTTTTGGAGCGGGTTCACTAAGTGATGAAAAGGTCAAAAAAGGTTTATTCGAATCGGCTGACGGCGGTACAATTTTTCTTGATGAAGTCGGAGAAATGTCACCGAAATTACAAACTAAAGTGTTAAGAGTTATACAAGACGGGATTTTTCGTCGGGTAAATGGAGACGCTGAAATAAAAGTTAATGTTAGGATCATCAGTTCAACTAATTGCGATTTATTGAATATGGTCTCTACAGGTGATTTTCGAGAAGATCTTTACTATCGACTCAATGTTCTTGGTTTGAATATTCCATCGCTACGCGACAGACGCTCAGATATTATTCCACTTGCTGAATTTTTTATTGCCAAGTTTGGACAACGTATTGGCAAAACTAGTGTGACTATGTCAGACGATTGCCGAGATTTCATAGAACATTACCCATGGCCGGGTAATGTTCGTCAGTTGGAAAATGTGCTAATTCGTGCCGTTTCATTAATGGAAGGCAGTGTCGTAATGACGACACACTTACAGTTACCTGCTTACACCCGTGAGCATGGTTATTTAGAACAAGAATTTGAAGGTACTTTAGATGCTGCAGTAAAAAGCTTTGAATCTGACTTATTGCGTAAATTATATCCTGCATATCCAAGTACTCGGCAACTGGCTAAAAAGCTAGGCTTAAGTCACACCGCAATAGCGAATAAATTACGTGAATACGATATCAATAAAAAAACCGTGAAAATATAAGAGATAATATAATATGAAACTTTTTGGTTATTGGCGTTCTTCTGCCGCTTATCGAGTAAGAATCGCTTTGCATTTAAAAAATATAGCGTGTGAATCTATAACGGTACATTTAGTTAAAAATGGTGGTGAACAGCATCATGATGAATATACCTCATTAAACCCAACACACTTAGTGCCAACATTGATTGATGAAACTCCTGATGGAGAATTAGTGCTTAATCAAAGTATGGCAATTCTTGACTATCTTGATAATAAATACTCGCAATCACCTTTATATCCAGAGAACATGGTTGATAAAGCACGAGTACAAGCATTAGCGTTAGATGTTGCTTGTGAAATCCATCCTGTTAATAATTTACGCGTTCAACAATACTTAGTGAAAGAGCTTAATGTTGATGAAGCGAATAAACTCGCTTGGAGCCATCATTGGATGACTGTTGGCTTTACCGCATTTGAAGAGCAACTTAAGAAAACTGCAGGTGAGTATTGTTTTGGTGACCAAGTTACAATTGCTGATTTATGCCTTGTACCCCAAGTGTATAATGCAAATCGTTTTAAGGTTGATATGACGCGATTTCCTTTAATAAATGCAATTGTTGAACGTTGTAATCAATTACCCGCGTTTATGAAAGCATTGCCAGAGAATCAAGAAGACGCGGTTAGTTAATTCTTATTAAGTCTGCTCTCAAAGCTAAAACAAAATAAAATTTATCTAGAACCATGTATTTTTCTTGCAACTTATATAGAAACGGGTTGCAATGGTTTTTAGTCTAGATTTCAACAAAGTGATAATTAGGTAACTATGGAAAATCAAACTCAAACAGCCAAACAAACGTCTTGGGGCATCATTGCCGTTATTATTGTTATCGTTATTGCCGTTTCTGTTGGATTATATTTTTCTAATAGCCAAACAGAAGAGCCCAGTGAAATTATACAACCATCAATTGAAGCTGTGATTGAGCCTGAAGCAATTCCAGAGCCAGAAGTCATTATAGAACCAGAGCATGAGGACGTTGCTTTAGTTGATTTAGTTGAGCCTGAGGTTGAACCTGTGGCGATATTACCAACATTGGATGAAAGTGATGAATGGATACAAGAGAAACTTCCAAGTTTCACATGGCGTAAAGAACTATTAAAATTAGTGATCAATCAGGATATGATCCGACGTTTTGTTGTTTTTACTGATAACTTCTCTCAAGGTAATTTAGCTTATGAACACAGCCCATTAATAAAGCCTAGCGCTAAATTTTCAGCCAATGAAATAAAAAATGGAGCAAGTAGTGACTGGCAATGGGATGAGTCGGCGACGAGGCGCTTTACGCTTTATGTTGATTTACTGAGATCATTTGACAGTGAAACATTAGTGCAGTGGTATTTTGAAATGAAGCCACTTATAGACCTAGCTTATGAAGAATTAGGTTATCCGGATGATGATTTTACCGATGTTTTACACGATGCTATAACTAAAGTACTCGATATGGAAATTCCAACTGAGTCGTTAGATTTAGTTCGACCCAGTGTGATGTTCCGCTATAAAGATGCCAACGTTGAATCATTGGACGACAGTGATAAATTATTACTTCGTTTGGGTAAAGAAAATTTATTGGTGATAAAATCAGTTTTATTAGAAATTAATGAACGATTAGCGCGTCAACGTAAGTAAACTCATTATATTTATGGTGAAAGCTGGTTGTTTTTCGCTTGTTTGACTAAAAAACAAGCGAACAACATTATTTACATAACTAGCGCTTGCATCAAAGGCAATGATTAGCGATAATTCGCGCCGTTGTTTAGAGATACTAACAACTTCTATGGTGACCCTTTCGGTCCCCTCGCAATGATACTCTGTGAACTCGGCCAGATCCGGAAGGAAGCAACCGCAGCAGACGACTCATGTGCCGAGGTGTGGCTGCTTGGGTTGCCACCCAATATCCTTAAATCAATGACTTATACCAGAAAGCGTAACTGCTACAATTGGTACTAAAATGTTGTCAACTAATATCACTCATTTATTAATCCGTAACGGTATTTATTACTATTGAAATAACTCTGTTTGGCATTACGTCAGCACTAAATAACACCTTACGACACATCAATTCCCTTATTAGTACTAACCTAACGACTTATGACTCTATTGTTACACCTCCTAGCACTTCTAAGTTAATTGCAGCCTATTGAACTGAAAATAGTAATTGGTGGTGTTCTACAGAATATACTCGTATTGAAAGCTATTTAAGCTTGCTACCCGTAAGGTTCATTACACGAGAAATAGCATTGAACTAAAATTTTCAATCTTAACAATAAAAACATGAATAATTTTCAATATATCTCTTAAAGGTTTAAATGCCGTTTATCGTTAGGCTCTCGCTGATACTGTTTTGATAACTGAGAAACCGCTTGAAGGGATTTTAGCTTATTGAGAAGCAAAAAGTATCTCAGAAGGCTTTAGAGCTTACACACTAGAGCAATTGATTGTATTGTTTAAGTTTGTAGATAGTTATGAGATAAAAAATTTGCATTATTGGTTGATTAGACTGGGTAGCCGCACTGGCGAAATAATGAATGAAGTTTGTTAGTTAAAGCTTGAAAATATTACTTCTGAAGCTATTTATATTTGTAGCTATGCCCTTAATACTGTACTTCACATATTTTGACCACCAAAAATCACTAATACTTCCATAGATTAAATGAGATATTTAGATGCAAGAATACGAACAATTTCATTTAGGCATTATTTTCATTCGATAACACCTCTATATGTTTACATTGTTAAAAGCTAAAAGAAAATTAGCCATTGTTTAAAGTTGTTTGCTTGTTTATATTGGTAGCGGTTATATCAACATAGTTTCAAGGACGTAATGACTATATCAACCCCACAAACACCATCAGTATCACATACCTTCGCTAGCTTCGAACTTAAACCAGGGAAAATTGTTGATTTAGAAATTAATCATCCTGTTAAAATTCGCATAAAGGTCCCCTTAATTGGTTATGAAATGGGTAAATATATCATTTTGAAATATCCCGGCTCATCTAGGGTAAGTGATTATCAAGATGTATTAGTTGACGGGAACGTTGTTATTGCCCGTTATATCCTAGAAGGAGAGCATGGTGAATGCTTTGCATTTCGTTCAACAATAAAACACATAACAAAATATCCAGAAAGCTTTATTATATTAACTTACCCTCAAAAAATTGAAAGTCGTCAGTTACGATTACAGCAAAGAGTAATTACACGCTTACCGGCAAGTGTAATGGTCGACTCCGAAGGTGAAGATCAAAAAAGTATTCGTCTAAATGGCATTATTGCAGATATATCAACGAAAGGTTGTGGATTTTCTTTTAAAGCAGATAACACCAAGATAACGGTGAATAAACGTGATGTTTTTGTGTGTATTCATCACCCTAATACAGGTGAAGTTAAAATACCCGCTCGCGTCTGTAATAGTAGGAATGAGCAAGGGAAGGTTAGTGTAGGTATTAAGTTTTTTGATAATGATAAACAAGTGAGCAATTTACTAGAACACTTGTTTATTGATCAAAACATGCTGTGAGCGTTCCGCTAAATTTAAGCGTTGTGATTCTTCATAAACTCTAATGCTTTGCTAATTGCGACTTTAACATTACTTTCCATTTCAAAGCGCTCTGAAGCAGGCAGGTAAAATGACATATCAACTTCATGCCTAATATAACGTGTTGGTAATTGATTTAGCACCACGCAAGTTAAATCGGCAATAAAATCTATATCATAGATTTCTTCTAATTTTTGTGCGGCAAAATGTTGTACGACTAATTTTTCATAATAATTATGAATGTCATCAGATATTCTCATTCTAAGCCTCTTCTTTTGAGTTTTTTATTAGTTTTAGCTGATTATTAATAAGCTAAGACTAATGCGATATGAAGAAAATAGCGAGTTTTTTAATAAGGTTAAGTTATATTAACGGGGCTTTTCAGAAACTTCTATTTGACGCTCTATTTTTGAAATAGCTTGACGGCAGCGACCTAATCTTTGATGAACAGCAAGTACCTCTGCGGCTAGTTTATTAACCTTATTGGGAGTAGCCGTTAAACGTAGCTGCTCTCTTTCTTGTAGCATGACTTGTAAACGTCGTTCAAACTCATGGTGCTCTGATAATTGCTGATAAAGAGCTTGGCTAGATTGAAATAACTCTTTTGCGGCTTTTTTATATCGTCGAGAGTTGATAGCATTTAATCGATACTGAGCTTCTTGATGAATACTCTTATTTGAACGTAGGGCATTAATTACCGCTGAAATTTGCTGCTCTATATTCTGTAATCTATTGTGGGATAACTCTTTTCTTCCATTACTTAGTAACCTGGATAACTCGGTGGTTTTCCCTCGTATTTCAGCTACATAAGGTTGGATTTTGTCGCTGTTAGTGACAAATAAACTTTCAGAAAAAACATTTTTATCTTGTAATAAATAGTGTGATTTTGTTCGCTGATTTTCATCGTCTACAAGTTTTGCTTGTTGCGATAAGTCATCTAAAACAGCATAAATTCTTTCAAGCGATAAATTCATTTTTTCGGCTGTGACCTATTGTGTTTTATTGAGTAATCCAAGCATGATAAGCTAAATTAGCAGACATGAGAATAACTACAGTAACGAATATTGGACGAATGAATTGGCTACCAAGTTTAATTGCCCAATTTGCACCAATTGCTGCTCCGAGCATTATAAAAATCCCCATTGAAACGCCAATAGTTACGTTCACGTAATCTAAATAGAAAAAAGTTAACAAACTACAAAAATTACTAACAAAGTTTGTTGAACGCGCTAAGCCGCTACTAAGTAGTATGTTGACTTTGTAGAGTATACTCGAAGATGCAGTCCAGAATGCACCCGTACCCGGCCCGGCAAAACCATCGTAAAAACCTAGTGTGACACCTTGCAATATTTGCTTTATTTTTAACTGCGAATTAGTTGATGGTAACTTTGTACTTTTAGTAGAAATCGTCTTAGACATCATAGTATAAAATGCAGTAATGATGATAAGTACCGGTATATATTTTTCTAAAAAAGTGACGCTTAGGTAACTTACTGTAATTGTTCCGGTAATAGCCCCAAGAGCAGTAAATATAATCGATAACCGCCAATAATAGGGATTAAACAATTTTTTCCTGTAAAAAGTGATTGATGCGGTTAATGAGCCAAAAGATGCGGCAAGCTTGTTTGTCCCTAAAGCGACATGGGGTGGTAAACCAGTTGTTAATAATGCAGGGACGGTTAACATTCCACCACCTCCTGCTATGGAATCAATTAATCCTGCAAGAAAAGCCACACTACATAAAATCAACCAAAGTTCTAAATCTAAAGTAGGGTCTGTAAGCATAGATAAAGTAAGGCCTCATAGTGTTTTTGATCTAGATTGTAACATAAGATTTTTATAGCGATAAAGGCTATTTTATAGACCCTTCTAAATAAATAACACGAATATTTTAGTAAATAAATTTGACTTAGTACGAATGAATTAGTAAAACTAATAACAGCAAATATTTTCAAAGAAAATAGTCTTTGTTTTGTTAAAGGATTTATCGATAAAATTATGATGTTTCAGAACATTAAATTTTATGAATAATTTTTGTAACAAAACATGCTTCTTCTGATGATTTGCTCGAATTAGCGGCCTTTTTTGTGTACCTAGTTGACAGCAGCGCTGTCGTCTGGGAATATTACATGGTTTTATTCTAGAGAAATAAAAAACTAAAATGGCAGATTATTAGATTTGCGTTAACATCTCCATGTTATCCACATTCAATAGCAATTGGTTGGGAACTATGTCCAAATTAAGTAAGAAAAGCCTTATCGCTTCGACGATAATTGGCGCATTAGCATTAACAGCAAGCAACTTCGCTTCTGCAGATGCATTAACAGAGCTACAAAAAGCGGAAGCAAAAATATTTCAAGCTTCTAAAAAATCACAACAAAAAATCGATAACATCTATGAGCAAACAATTACGCTTTTAGGTGAATACCGATTAACTGTTGATGAGTCTGATACGTTGTCTCAATATAACGATCACATTCAATTAATGGTTAACGATCAACTAGCGAATATTAAATCGTTAGAAGATCAAATCGCTGGTATTGAAAAAACTAAGCAAGGTATCGTTCCTCTTATGTATCGGATGATTGATACTTTAGACAAGTTTGTTGAATTAGACATCCCTGTAAACATTGAAAATCGTAAAGAGCGTGTAGCTAATTTACGTGACATTATGGGTGAATCAAACGTATCTGTTTCAGAACAGTTCCGTATGGTACTTGAAGCTTATGAAATTGAATCTAACTACGGTACAGTTTTTGATGCTTACCAAGGTGAACTTGATTTAGGCGACCGTAAAATTACTGCTGATTTCGTTCATATGGGACGTATTTCATTAGTTGCACAATCTTTAGACATGAAAAATGTTTGGGTTTGGAACAACGAAACTCGCGGTTGGGAAGCATTAGGTGATGAATACTTAAAACCTATTAAAGACGCTATCGCAATGGCTCGTAACCAATTACCTAAAAACTTAACAAAATTACCAATATTTGCAGCAGGAGCTAAATAATGAAAAAAATTATTAATTTTATAATGCTTGCTGCTTCTATGACAGTAGCAACATCAACAGTAGCAGTAGCTAACGATTTAGATGATTTGTTAAAACAAGTTAAAAACGATCGTATATCTGAAGGTAAGCTTGACAAAAAACGTGAAGCAGAATTCAAATCAGCACGCGCTGACAAACAAGCACTTTTGTCAAAAGCTAAAAAAGAATTAGCTAATCAAAATGCTCGTAACGACCGTTTGACTAAACAATATGCTGCTAACGAAATTGCTTTCACACAAAAAACTGTTGAATTAGCTAATGCAACGGGTACCTTAGGTGAAATGTTTGGTGTAACACGTGCCGCTGCTGCTGACGCTTATGGTCAAATTGCGACGTCAATTGTGAGTGCTGAATTCCCTGGTCGTGGCAAAGCTCTTGACATCATTGCTAACTCGAAGGAAATTCCAGAACTTGATCAATTAGAAGAGCTCTGGATTGCTTTACAAACTGAAATGACTCAGTCTGGTAAAGTTTCAAAGTTTTCTACTGAAGTTACAGCACTAGACGGTACAAGTTCTACGCAAACTATCACGCGTATCGGTACTTTTAACCTAGTGTCTGCCGATGGTTTCTTAAACTATAACGATGATGTTGGTCAAGTTCAGCCTTTAGGTAAACAACCAGCAGGTTATATTTCAGCTACTGCAGGTGACTTCTTTACTGAAACATCTGGTCATCACCCATTATATGTAGATCCTTCTCGTGGCGGTATCTTAGCCCTAGAAACTCGTAAAAGAGTTCTTATGGAATTCTACCATCAAGGTGGCACTGTTGGTTACGCAATCACAGTCTTGTTAGTTATCGGTTTCTTAATTGCTTTAGAACGTATGATTTTCCTAGGTAGCATTAGCTCTCGCATTAAAACTCAAGAGAAAAACTTAGATCAACCTAATGAAAACAATCCTTTAGGACGTTTAATTAAAGTATATCACGACAACAAAAATGTTGACGCTGAAACACTTGAATTGAAACTTGATGAAGCTATATTACGCGAAACACCGAAAATTGACCGTGGTATCACGTTAATCAAAATGTTTGCCGCTATTGCTCCATTAATGGGTCTATTAGGTACAGTTATCGGTATGATTATGACTTTCCAAACGATTACATTGTTTGGTACAGGTGACCCGAAAATCATGGCTGGCGATATATCACTTGCCTTGGTAACTACAGCATTAGGTCTTATTTGTGCATTACCTCTTATTCTTATTCACAGCATTGTTGCTGGTAAGAGTAAATCTGTATTGCAAAAGCTTGACGAGCAAACCGCAGGTCTAATCGCCTCGATTGCTGAGAAGGAGTCTAAATAATGTTATTCCTGATAGAGCTTTGGGAATCTGTCAGGAGTTTTATTGCGACAGGTGGTAGTGTTTTATACGTTGTTGCCTTCGCTCTCTTACTGATGTGGGTAATGATGATAGAACGTTATTGGTTTTTATCAAAAGTCTACCCTGCAATGAAAGACGATATCGTCAATCGTTGGGATGCACGCCAAGATACTACATCTTGGTATGCCCATCGAATTAGAGATACTTGGATCTCCGAAGCGACAGAATTACTAGAGCAACGCATGCTCACAATTAGAACCTTAGTGGCAATGTGTCCACTGATTGGATTGCTAGGTACAGTCACCGGTATGATTGGTGTGTTTGAGACAATGGCTCAACAAGGTACAGGTAATCCGCGTCTGATGGCTGCTGGTATATCAATGGCTACTATTCCCACTATGGCGGGAATGGTTGCTGCATTATCGGGAGTGTTTTTCAGTTCAAGGTTAGACGCTAAAGTTAAACTAGCAAAGGCTAAACTGGTTGACAGTTTACCTCACCACTAGAGAGATATTCGAATGGCACGTAAACGTATTCGTGAAGACGAAGAAGCAGTAATTGATATGACACCGATGTTAGATATCGTATTTATCATGCTGATCTTCTTCATTGTAACCACTTCATTTGTAAAAGAAGCTGGTATTGAAGTAAACAAACCTAAAGCGGCTAATCAAAGCAAGCAAAAATCAGCTAACATCTTTATTGCTGTTAGAGAAAATGGTGAAATTTGGTTAGATAAACGTCGCGTTGATGTCGAACGTGTTGCAGCAAACATTGAAAAATTGTTAGCAGAGCAACCAACTGATGTTGTTATCATTCAAGCAGACAAAGATGCCAAACACGGTATTGTTGTTAAAGTGATGGATGCTATTAAAGATGCAGGCATAGATAGAATTTCTGTCGCTGCTGCAAGTCAATAGGAGATAGTCTATGGTTCGCTTTTTAGTATCATTACTACTAGGCGCAGCGGTAACTTTTGCATTATTTTCATTTATGGCTTTTCTTGTTTCTAGTGGTGACATGACGAAACAAGATCCATTGGATAATATTATTGTAGAAGTTAATACTACGCCACCTAAGTCAGCAGCAGAACGTCGACAGCGTGTACCGCCGCCGCCACCACCGCCGCCTAAAACACCACCTAAGCCTCAAGCTCCAGAACCTGAAGCTAGTAATAACTCTGGTGGATTAACATTTAATATGCCAGGAGTTAATCTTTCAGCGGCTAGTACTGGTATTTCAGCGCCTGGTGGAGGTTTCGGTAGAGATGGAGACGCTACACCTATCGTTAGAATGCAAGCTAAATATCCACCACAAGCTGCTCGTGATGGTAAAGAAGGCTGGGTTAAGCTTTCATTTACGATAAACTTACTCGGTGGAGTTGAAGATGTTGAAGTTATTGACGCTGAACCCAAACGTATTTTTAATAAATCAGCTAAACGAGCATTAAAAAGATGGAAGTATAAGCCTCAAATTATTGATGGAAAGGCTCAGCGACGACCAGGTATGACTGTTCAGTTAGATTTTACAATGGATCAGGAGTAATTATAATGAACAGAATAATAACTTCATTATTGGTAATTTTTGTAATAACTATTATCCAGCTACCTATGTCTTCAACTGTGTATGCAGTTGGAGCAGAGAAAGCTTCAAAGGAAAAGAAAAAAACTAAACTTCCAGGTCAATCTGTTTCTAAAAAAGTTGCAAAAGCATTTGAGGCTTTTGCAGTTGAAACAGAAGATGGGTCAAATGTTGAAAATGCTTTAGTTGTGCTTTTAGATATAACGGCTAAAAAAGATTATGATAAAGCCTTTGTAAATCGCTATATCGGCTTAATGTATGCTCAACAAAGCAAAGAAAAAGAAGCTATTCGCTATCTGAAATTAGCTGTAGAACCAGATATTTTAAATGAAAGTGAGCAAGGTGAATCTTTAAAGAACCTCGCTGATCTTCTAATGGGTGAACAAGCCTATAAAGAAGCATTAACTGGTTACGCTGCTTGGATGGATTATACCGGAGAGTCTGATGCTAATGTTTGGGTGAAAATTGCTTCAGCAAACGCAGAACTTAAGCAGTTTAAAAAGGTTATTCCAGCAGCAGACAGTGCAATTGCCGCTTTTGGAGATAAGCAAAGTCAAAACCCTTATATTCTAAAATTGGGTTCTTATTATGAACGTAAGATGTTTAAGGAAAGTGTAAAGGTACTTGAAACAGCGGTACAAATTTTTCCTGAAACTAAATTATTTTGGTCTCAACTTGCCTCATTTTATGCAATGGTTGAGGATTATCCAAAGAGTTTAGCAACATTAGATCTAGCTCATAAGAAAGGTTTTTTAGAGAAAGAGAGTGAAATCAAAATGCTTGCTAATTTATATGCGCAGAGTGAGGTTCCTCATAAAGCAGCTGTATTATTAGAGAAGTATATTGATTCAGGGCTAGTTAAACGTGACGATATAAATATCACGACACTAGCAAACTCTTGGCATGCTGCTCAGCATATCGGTAAAGCTGCTGCTTATTACGGTGAATTAGCCAAAATGACTAATGAATCGAAGCATTATAGAAAGCAAGGTATGTTACTAAACCAAGATGAACAGTTTTCTAAAGCTATTGTTGCTTTAAAGAAGGCTGTTGAGATTGGAGTTAAGAGTCCTGGAAGCTTATACCAAAGTATTGCAGAATCGTATTATTATCTTGAAAAATATAAGCTAGCACATAGCTATATTCTAAAGGCAATGAAGGATCCAAAATCTCGCAAAACAGCGAAAGGTTGGATTGGCTACATTAAAGATGCAGCGCAAAGAAAAAATATTACTATTTAACATTTATCTTAATGTTCTAAAAGCCAGTCTTATGACTGGCTTTTTTTTATCTTGAAAATATCGTATATCCCCTCATCTCATAGGTAATAGAGACAGCTAATACTAGATATCCTAATGTTTGTATTTACTGGATAGATTGCTGTGTTACATCGATGCTAATGGGCATTATGTTGCCTATAGTAGCTCTCCAAATCTTTACTTTACATTTACATCCAATTCCAGACTTTATTACTATTTACTTTCAAATACCTTAGAAATTCTTACTTTAATAAATACCTATGTAAATCTGAGGTTTATCTGAGGCCTTTGTGTTGACGGGTGTTGCAATGTTAAATAATTGTAAATAATATGTATCATTCAATGTATTTTGTTTATCTCCTTTGATATGCTTCAATTGTTGAGTGGCTAAAAAACACTCGATTCAACACCAAATAAAGAAGAATGAATAAATGTGTTTATTATTCGGGTTGCAGATAATTAATGTGCAAAATTTTATTTATTTCATTGATTATCAAAGTCTGATTACTCTTTATTTATTAGTAATAAAAAAAATAATCATCTATTAATGGAGAATAAGAATGTCTCATTGTAAGAAAACGGCACTAAGCATAGCTATCGTTAGTACATTATTTACTAGCCAGGCTTTTAGTGCGGAGCGTATAAATGTCGAACATAAAAGCAGCCTTGCCAGTAGTAGTGTTGATATACAAAAATTACTAGCACTTTCTTCAGATCTAAAAGGAAGTTCTGGTTATGCCTCAGTTGTAAGAACACAAAAAAAAGTTCACTTACCTGGAGTCCCTAAGAAAAAAAACATTCAACATCATGAAGGCATTGAAGTCTACAGTGTTAGTGTTGCAGCTAATCAAGCGGATGATGGAACATTTTATAATATAACCGGTGAATATATATCAGGCATAGGCAGTGATATTAGCTCAACGACCCCAACTATTTCGGTCGACATGGCTGTAAATAAAGCACTAGAACAAGCCCCCAAATCGATCGTTAAATCTGATGTATACAATATCGAAAGTAAACTATATGTTTGGTTAGATGCAACTGATACAGCCCATTTAGCCTGGTTTATTTCTTATGTTGATACATCAACAACACCTTCACGACCTCATCTTTTTATTGATGCTCATACAGGTGAAATTTTAGACAAGTGGGAAGGAATGAATTTCGCCGATGGCACAGGACCTGGTGGTAATGAACGTACAGGACGTTATTCGTATGGAGCTAATGGCAAGTATTCTGCATTCCAAATCACTGGTAGTGGTAACAATTGTCAGTTAGATAGTCCTAATGTCATAACTTATGATATGAATCATCAAAAAAGTGGTGGAAGTGTTCATACATTCCCTTGTTATGAAAACACCTCACGCCTAGTAAATGGTAGCTATTCAGCATTAAATGACGCTCATGCTTTTGGGCAAGTCACTTTTGGAATGTTTAAAGACTGGTACGGAAAAGCGCCATTAACCCAAAAATTAAAACTTCGAGTTCATTACGACCGCAACTATGAAAATGCTTTCTGGGATGGTCAACAAATGACGTTTGGCGATGGCCAAAATACTTTCCATCCGTTAGTTGGGTTAGGTGTTGTAGCCCATGAAGTTAGTCATGGTTTTACACAACAGAACTCAAATTTACGTTATGAAAATCAATCCGGTGGCTTGAATGAGTCATTTTCAGATATTTCAGCCGCCGCCGTTAGCTTCTACCTAACTGGTAACTTTAGTTGGCAAATAGGTGATGATATTAAAAAGGGTAGTGGCGCAATGCGCTATATGGATGTCCCTTCACGTGACGGTCGTTCTATTGACCATACGCGTAGTTACACCACAGGTATGAACGTACATTTTAGCTCAGGTGTTTATAACAGAGCTTTCTACTTACTTTCAACTACCTCTGGTTGGGATATTAGGAAAGCATTTGATGTTTATATTGAAGCAAACCAAACCTATTGGACTGCTAATGCTACATTTGATTCAGCAGGTAGAGGTGTTTATAACTCAGCAAAAAGCCTAGGTTATTGTGTTAATGATGTCGTAACGTCTTTAGAAACAGTTGGTGTAAACAATAGCGGCGCAAAAGATGGGTCAGGTTGTGGCACTACAGGCAATACAGCACCAACGGCTAGTTTTACCTATTCAGCCAATAAATTAGATGTCAATTTTTCTGATAGTTCAACTGATGACAAAGGTGTAGTGAATTACGCATGGAACTTTGGTGATGGTTCAAGCTCAGCAAACCAAAATCCAAATCACAAATATGATACAGACGGTAGCTACAGTGTTTCGTTAACGGTAAGTGACGCAGAAGGTTTGAGTCATGTGAAAACCAAAACTGTGTCGGTATCAGCAGGCGATACCAATACAGGTTGTGACGGCGTAACTCCTTGGAGTATTTCTTCAAGCTATGGATTAGGTGACTTAGTCAGTTATAAAGGCTATAAGTACGAAGCGATTTGGTGGTCAACTGGCGCTAAACCTGATGTATATTCGAATGTATGGACTAAAAAATCTGAGTGTTCAGGCGATGGTGGTATCGAGAATAAAGCACCTATTGCTAACTTTACTCATAGCGCTAATAACTTAACCGTTGGTTTTATCGACAGTTCTTCTGATGATAAAGCCGTTGTAAGCCACAGCTGGAATTTTGGCGATGGTTCAAGCGCTACTGCAACAAGTCCAACTCATACTTATGCTGTTGACGGAAGTTATAACGTGCAGTTAACGGTAATGGACGAAGAAGGCTTGAGTGCAACGCGCAACCAAACAGTAACAGTTGTAGATGGCACTGATACTGGAAATTGCTCAGCAACAGCATGGTCAGCCAATACGGTTTATAATTCTGGCGATAAAGCTTCGCAAAGTGGTAAGGAATATAAAGCTAATTGGTGGTCGCAAGATGAGTCACCTGCGTCTAATTCAGGGCAATGGCAAGTCTGGTCTTTAGTCGCTGATTGTAAATAGTAAAATACTTTAAAGCTGTGTGCTTAACGGTATGCTTAAAGTATAAGTAATAGATAAGACACTCAACTAGATAGTTAAGTGTCTTTTTTTAATTATCTACTTTTAGTTATATTTGATCACTATTATTAAAAACTAACAAAAAGTTAATTTTTAATAATAGTTCTAAACGTTAGATTTATTCTTGCTTCTTTGATCAATGTTGTCGGTGGTAAACGATGCAACCAATACTGCTGTGTGACACCCTTCATAACAAGTAAACTGCCAGCTTTAAGCGGAAGGGAAATGACTTCTTTTGATTGCTTATGTTTAAAAGCGAACTTTCTTTCCACACCAAAACTCAACGAAGCAATAGCCCCTTGGTCTTTTAAATCTTTCTCACCATCACTATGCCAGGTCATGCCTTCTTCGCCTGTGTGATAGAGGTTAAGTAAACAGGAATTATAAGTTTCACCGGTAAGCTGTTCAACAAGTGCTTTTAAGGAGAGTAATTCAGGTGAAAAAGGCATAGCTGTTTTAGTGATGTTTGAATAGGTATAGCTAAAGCACTCTTCTGCGTACCAAGCTACTTTTCTTTTAGTTTCAATTCTTTTACCAAAAATCATCGCTTGATCACAACGCCAATCAATGTTCATAAGCAAGCGATTAAAATGATAGTCACTATCGTCTAATGACATGATCTCGCCAAAGTAATTCACCTCACCATCATAAGGTAAAAGATTAATCGGTTGTTCTAATAAGCTTGAAAATAAATCCATGGTAATAACAGTAAAGAGGGCATAAAAGTGAAACAATACATGACGGTATCGCTTTAGATAATATAATAATAACACACTGGGTAAAATTGATTCAGAAAAAACAAAGTAAAACTTGTTTATCATTTCAGTACAAATGACTTTGAAATTTCATTAATACCATGAAACAAGATAGAAAACTTTTACTTATTTGAAGTGTTCTATCTTGTTACTAACATTGCTTGAATATCCAGCTGTTTAATTCGTGACACTTGGTTTTAGAAGGGCAACTAATAAGCGGCCTAATGTCATATAAAACCTCTATTATTGCTTTATATGATAACCACTTTTAAATATCCAAGTCACCGCTAATAAACAAAAAGTTAAAAATCCGCTCATAACAAAAAAGCTTGTTAATAAACTAACGTCTGATACTTCATAAAAGCTCCATCGAAAGCCACTAATTAAATAAAATACCGGATTGAATTCTGTTACCGTTTGCCAAAAGGGCGGTAACATACTTACGGAATAAAACGTACCTCCTAAGAAAACAAGTGGGGTAATAACGATAAGTGGTATTACTTGGAGTTTCTCAAAATTATCTGCCCATATGCCGATAATGAAGCCAAATAAACTAAAGGTTATGGCAGTCATCACTAAAAAAAACAACATCCACAATGGATGTGCAATTTCAAGCGGAACAAATAAATGTGCTGTCGCCAAAATAATTAATGCTAACAAAATCGATTTAGTCGCGGCCGCCCCGACATAACCGAGCAGTACTTCAAAAGAGGATATCGGCGCGGAAAGTAATTCATAAATAGTACCAGTGAACTTAGGAAAGTAGATACCAAACGACGCATTAGAAATACTTTGCGTTAATAGCGATAACATTATTAAGCCCGGTACAATAAATGCGCCGTAACTAACACCATCTATTTCAGTAATACGTGAACCTATCGCAGAGCCAAAAACAATAAAATAAAGTGATGTTGAAATCACCGGGGAGATGATACTTTGAAAAATAGTACGTTTAGTGCGCGCCATCTCAAATTTATAAATAGCCGCGACAGCGTAACGATTCATGATGTTTCCTTTACTAATGAGACGAATATATCTTCCAACGAGCTTTGATCTGTTTTGATATCTTTAAAGCCAATAGATGCTGTTGACAAATGCTGAAGTAAAGCAGAAATTCCGGTGTGCTCCTCGGTTTTGTCATAGCTATAAACTAATTGCAGTCCATCATTGTTAATTTGTAAATTAAAATCAGCCATATTCGATGGTACTTCAGTGAGAGGCTCTTTTAAATCGAGGATCAATTGCTTTTTACCTAATTGATTCATTAAGGTAACTTTATCTTCTACCAAAATAAGTTGACCATTTTTAATAACACCAATACGGTCTGCTATTTCTTCTGCTTCTTCAATATAATGAGTCGTTAAAATAATCGTTACGCCATCGTTACGTAATTGACGTACTAACTCCCACATGTCTTTACGCAGTTCTACATCAACCCCAGCGGTAGGTTCATCTAAAAATAGAATTTCAGGTTCATGAGATAATGCTTTTGCGATCATCACTCGACGTTTCATACCGCCAGATAATTCCATCATTCGACTGTCTTTTTTGTCCCAAAGTGATAATGATTTAAGTGTTTTCTCAATGAAAGCTGGGTTCGGCTTTTTTCCAAATAATCCACGACTAAATGACACTGTAGCCCACACTGTTTCAAAAGCGTCGGTTGTCAACTCTTGCGGTACTAAACCAATAAGTGCACGTGTATCTCGATAGTCTGAGACAATATCTTTACCCTCAACCGTAATTTCCCCAGACGTAGCATCCACAATGCCGCAAATAGTACTGATGAGTGTCGTTTTACCTGCACCATTAGGGCCTAGCAATGCAAAAATTTCAGCGGGTTTTATCGATAAGTTAATATTATTAAGTGCTTTAAAACCAGTGGCATAAGTCTTATTAATATTTGTAATTTTAATAATGGGCTGCAAGATTATTTTCCGTGAATATTCTAATAGTATTAAGATATACGATATGCACTATTAATGGCTAGTAAAACCATTCGTGTAGTTGTTAAAACTTTCTATACGGTGAAAGAAAATAAAAATTGAAAGTTCGTTTTATAATTGTAATAGCCTTGTTAATTGATAAAAATAAAGCCAGCTCATTTTAATGATCTGGCTTTATGAATTTTTTATACGTAATAAATAGCTTATTTAATAATATATGTCTTATTATCGTTTAGTTTATTTACACGTTGCCGCTTTCATTTTTTGAACAAAACCTGCTAATGCCGTTAACATCGTTTGGTTATCGTCAAGATTATTTTCGATAATTTTAACCACCGCTGAACCACTAATTGCACCAGCTGCTCCTGTTGCTAAAGCCGCCTTAACTTGTTCAGGGCTCGAAATACCAAAACCAATAACGCCTGGTGCGGCATTGTTTGCTTTCAATTTTTCAACTAAATGATAAGCAGGGCTAGTTTCATCGCTTGATGTAGTGGTAGGAACATCAACACCAGTGACTCCAGCGCGACTTAACACATAAGTGTAGCCTAGACTATATTGTGAAACTAGTTTCAATGTTTCATCACTACCATTAGGCGGCGCAATAAATATTGGCGCAATACCATACTTTAACGCAGCTTCTCGAAATGGCTGACTTTCGCGTAAAGGTAGGTCGGCTATTAACACAGAATCGACCCCGATAGCGGCCATATCTTTATAAAAGGTATCAATGCCACGAGCAAAAACTAAATTACCATAAAGTAATAAACCGATGGGAATTTCAGGTGCGTAAGCGCGAACTTTTGCTAAAACATCTATACAAGAATCAGTATTTACTCCAGAGTTTAGTGCGCGCAGTGCCGCTCTTTGGATAGTAATACCATCAGCACTTGGATCTGAAAATGGAATACCTAGTTCTAATGCATCCGCCCCAGCGTCTATTAATGCTTTAATTATTTCAAATGATTGTTCAAGGTTCGGATCGCCAATGGTGACAAAAGGAATAAAAGCACCTTGGTTTTTTTCTTTTAGTTGAGCAAACGCTTGCTGATAACGAGTGGTCATCACTTGATTAACATTGTTAACTGCGCTCATTATGCTTCTCCTTTACTTTGATCTTGGCTGTAAGTTTCTAACATCGTTTGTACGTGGGCTAAATCTTTATCGCCTCGGCCAGATAAGTTGACTAAAAATACGGTTTCCTCAGTTACCGCTTCCGCCATCTTTAATGCATGAGCAAGAGCGTGTGAAGACTCTAACGCAGGAATAATTCCTTCATTCATCGCCAAAGCTTGAAAAGCAATTAACGCTTCATCATCATTAATAGGAACATATTGAGCACGACCAGTTTCTTTTAAAAATGCATGTTGTGGACCAACAGCAGGGTAGTCAAGCCCCGCTGAAACAGAATACGACTCTTCTATTTGTCCAAATTTGTCTTGCATAATATAGGTGTAATTACCGTGTAACATACCTTTTGAACCTGCAACTAAGGTTGCACCGTGTTGGTTGGTATCAATACCTTTCCCTCCAGGTTCAACGCCAATTAATTTCACATCAGCTTCTTTGATAAAATCTTGAAACATACCAATGGCGTTTGAGCCGCCACCAACACAAGCTATAACGTAATCAGGTAATCGACCTTCTTGTTTAAGGATTTGTTGTTTAGCTTCTTCGCCAATCATTTTTTGAAATTCACGGACTATGGTTGGAAACGGATGAGGACCTGCCGCCGTACCTAATAGATAATGTGCATTCTCATAATTTGCCGACCAGTCGCGTAATGCTTCATTTACTGCATCTTTCAAAGTACCAGAACCCGCCGTAACCGGAATAACTTCTGCGCCCATGAGCTTCATACGAAACACATTTGGCTGCTGACGCTGACAATCTACCGCGCCCATATAAACTTTACATTTCAAACCTAATAATGAACACGCTATTGCGGTAGCTACACCGTGCTGTCCAGCACCTGTTTCGGCAATTATTTCTGTTTTACCCATGCGTTTAGCAAGTAAAGCTTGGCCAAGTACTTGATTGGTTTTATGTGCGCCACCGTGTAATAAGTCTTCACGTTTTAAATAGATTTTAGCGAGCGGGTTTTTAGTTAAGTTACGCGTTAACGTCAGGGGGGTTGGTCGACCTGCGTAATTCGTTAATAAGTCATTAAACTCAGCTAAAAAGCTTTCGTCTTCTTGTGATTCAATGAATGCTTGTTCTAATTGCTCAAGGGCAGGAACTAATAATTCACCAACGAACATGCCGCCAAATTCACCGAAATAAGCGGGTAGCGTTTTTTTAGTTCTTGCTGTTTCTTGATTGGTTTTTTGTTCTGTCATTTTCTTTATTCCTAAATTTTTTATACACACTTTGTGTGCTGGTATTGCTAATAGTGTCTAATGGCGGCGAAAACTTGTTGAAGCTTTTCACGGCTTTTAACGCCAGGGCTTGTTTCAACGCCGGAGTTGAGATCCAAACCAAATAAATCTAGTTCTGTTTTCTGGCTGATAGCTTGTTCTATATTATCAATAGACAAACCTCCGGCTAGAAAACATTGGGTCAAGTCTTGCTCAGATTCGGCTAACGCTCGCCAATTAAACGTTTCACCACTGCCAGCATTCTTGCCATCTAAAATATAAAATTGTGCATTATTCATCAGTTCTGGAACTTCAATCTCTACAGGTAAGGCTTTCCATATTTGACACGTTTTTGATAAGTGTTTTTGTAGCGAGTTAATATATTCTGTCGTTTCATTACCATGAAGTTGTACGGCGAATAGGTTAAGGTTTGTTGCAAGCTGGGCGACTTCTTCAACAGGGTGATTAACAAATACACCGACATATTTTAAAGAGGGGACTTGCTCGACAATGTCTTGAGCTTGTTCACCTGTAATGAATCGCGGGGATTTTTTTGCAAAAATTAAACCGCCAAATTGTGCACCTGCATTAACGGCACTTTGTGCATATTGGGCTTGCGTTAAACCGCACACCTTATTGTTACCGTAAATGAGTTTTCGACAGGCCAAATCAATGTCATCTTCTGACATTATTGAGCTACCTACTAAGAAACCGTCTACTGCTGGCGCTAACTCGCGAACTTGTTCGTTAGTATAAATACCTGATTCTGAAATAACGATGCGGTCAGCGGGTAAAGTAGGGGCATAGTCAAAAGTTCGGGCGATGTCTGTAGACAAGTCACGCAAATCACGATTATTAATACCAATAAGTTTTGCGCCTAAATCAATGGCTCGGTCACGTTCTTCATCATTAGATATTTCAGTTAACACCGCTAAATTGTATTGCTCTGCTATTGCTGATAAAGCTTTATATTCTTCGTCAGATAAAACACTAAGCATTAATAGAATCGCGTCTGCGCCATAATATCGAGCTAAATACACTTGGTAAGCATCAACGAAGAAGTCTTTATTAAGTACCGGGCAATCAACTGTTTCTGTTACTATTTTTAAATACTCAAACGTGCCTTGGAAATATTTTTCATCGGTTAAAACAGAAATAGCTGCGGCGTATTTATCATAAATTTTGCAAATGGCTTTCGGGTCAAAATCCGCTCGGATTAAACCTTTTGACGGTGACGCTTTTTTACACTCTAAAATAAAGCCCGCATGCGCATGACCTTGTTTTCTATCGAGTACCGCATACATGTCTTTTTCAGTAGGGACTAACTTATCGATAAAGTCACTTAACGGAAAGTCGATTTTACGCTGTGCAATTTCAATGCGTTTGTCAGCAACAATTTTTTCTAATATATTTGCCATGTTATGTCGTTGCCTCTGAGCTTGAGCTTGAGTTTGAAGCTGAATTTGATCCTGAGTTTGAAATGCTCACCATGTTTTCCAAGGTAGTTAATGCTTTCCCAGAAGCTAGTACTTCACTTGCCATGTTAGCGGCTGTTTTTAAATCGCTTGCTTTATCATGTAAATAGAGCAGAGCAGCACAGTTTATAATAACCGCGGCATTATGAGCATGTTGACCATTACCGGAAAGAATAGCGCGAATATATTCAGCATTTTCTTGTGGTGTTCCACCTTTAATATCTTCGAGCGTATAACTTGATAAGCCAAAATCGCTTGGTGAAACGACACGGGTTGAGCATTTGCCGTTTTCAATTTCGCTAATTTGAGTTTCACCATGTAAGGCTATTTCATCTAAACCACTACCATGAACAACCCAGCCACGTTTTACACCTGTTAATAGTAAGCTTGTCGCCATGACATCAATAAGATCTGGTGTATAAACACCGAGTAACATAGTGCTTGGAGACGCAGGGTTTACTAATGGCCCTAAAATATTAAAGAGGGTACGTATTCCCATTGATTTTCTTACCGGAGCGGCATGTCTAAAGCCGGGGTGATAAGCTGGGGCATATAAAAAACATAAATTAGTTTGGGCTAAACATTCACTCGCTGTTGCTGGCGACATCATCAAATTCACCCCAAATGCTTCAAGTAAATCAGCAGAGCCAGACATACTAGAAACACTGCGGTTACCGTGTTTCGCCATTTTCAAACCACACGCTGCAGCGAGTATCGCGGCAGTCGTTGAAATGTTAATGGTATTTGCGCCATCGCCACCTGTGCCAACACAATCAGCAACACTGTTTTCTTGATCAGGAAATGGCGTAGCAGAACTACGCACAGCAAGTGCTGCACCAGCAATCTCGTTCGCCGTTTCACCTTTTATTTTTAAGGCCGTTAATACACTTGCTAATAAAGCAGGCTCAACGTTTCCATTGATCATATCTTTGAAAAAATCTTCAGCGTCGCTTTGGCTAATATCACACCCGTCAACGAGTTGTTGCAAAATTTTATTCATGTGAAACTCCTGCTGTATTGACATTGTTTGTCGATAATAAAGTTGTAGCTAACAAATAGTTAATGGATTGCGCTAATAATGTGCCGCCGTACGTGGTTAAAATAGATTCAGGGTGAAACTGAAAACCTAATGCGCCATCAACTTTATGTTCAATAGCCATGGGCAATGTTACCTGTTCAGGGGTTATATACTCTGCAATAACATCAATTGAACTAGGCACTTCACTTGCTATTAATGAATGATAACGAGCAACAGGTAAAGGGTGGTTTATATTTTCAAAAACACCGTTTTGACGATGAGTAATGCTTGATGATTTACCATGGACAATTTCAGGCGCTCGCTCAATCTTGCCACCATAATGTTCTACCAATGCTTGGTGTCCTAAGCAAATTCCTAATATGGGATATTTACCTGCGCATTTAGCAATTAACTCCATTAAACAACCCGATTTACTCGGCTCTCCAGGACCCGGAGATAACACTAACAACACTTGTTGTGTACAACTTTGTATTTTCTCGAAAATAAAGTCAGCGGATAAGGTATTACGATAAATTGTTGGGTCAAAGCCCAAACATTGAAATTCGTCAACTAAGTTGTAGGTAAAAGAGTCAAGATTGTCGAGCATGAAAATCTTCACTTGTTCATTATTGTTGTTAAGCATGAAGGCTCTCCTTGCTGTTACTGGTGTCGTTATTTGCATTGGCGACAATGTTAACGGTAAATGATTCCGCATGTTGAATGGCGTTTATTACCGCTTGTGCTTTTTGTTTTGTTTCATTGGCTTCAGATTGTGGGTCTGAGTCGTAAACCACTCCTGCACCCGCTTGCACGTGTGCAATATCATGCTTTACAAAAGCTGAACGAATAACAATACAGGTATCCATTTCACCTTCGCCGGTTAAATAACCGACCGCGCCACCATAACTACCACGGCGCTTTCCTTCTATTTCTCTTATTAATTGTGTCGCTTTTACTTTTGGCGCGCCTGAAAGCGTGCCCATATTCATGCAAGCTTGATAAGCGTGCAGGGCATCGAGTTCAAGCGCTAAGGTTCCGCAGACTCGAGAAACTAAATGCATTACATGTGAATAGCGGTCGACTTTTAATAAGTCGGCAACATAACGGGTACCTGCTTGGCTAACTCTGGCAATATCATTACGGGCTAAATCAACTAACATGGTATGTTCAGCTAATTCTTTTTTGTCTAACCTAAGCTCTAATTCAATACGGCTATCTAAATCGAGAGAAATAGAACCATCACTCTTAAAGCCGCGAGGACGAGTGCCTGCAATGGGGTAAATTTCTACCTGACGATTTTTATGTTGGTATTTTAATGCAGATTCTGGAGAGGCACCAAAAATACAAAAGTCGCTATCTTTTAGGTAAAACATATAAGGACTAGGATTACTTTGCTTTAACGCTTTATAGGCATTTAGCGTATTTGAGCAACTTAGGGTAAAGGTACGAGAAGGTACCACTTGAAAAATATCACCGGCTCGAATATTTTCTTTTAATTGGTTGACGTTATTACAGAATTCTTCATCAGAAATATCGCTACAGACTTCATTTTTATCAATTGGGCTATCTAGTGGAATTTCACGAGCAACATATTGTAGAGCAAGTGTATGTTTTATATCTGTTAATCGTTGGCGAATGCTTGTTAAATTATCGTTTGCTCCCTTTCCTGAAAAAACGTTACCAATAACTTCAGTCGATTGCGCTTCATGGTCAATAACCACAAGAGTTTCAGCAAGGTAATAAACAAAGTCAGGACAAGTATTATCACCGTTACTTACTTCAGGTAATTGTTCGGTCATCGACATCATATCAAAAGCAAAAACGCCCCCTAAAAATACGGCAAAAGGGTGATTACTGATATTTTCTAATTTATTGAATAAGCGTAAACTTTGAAAAGGATTGATAGCTAATAAGCGAGACTTCTCATCAAGTTGCGGAGCAACATCGGGGAAAACAGCGTTAAGTATTTTATTTTTAAATGTTAATTTAGCATGGTCTGCTAATTGCCGCTGAGCAAATTCAAGGGCAGCTTGTCCATTTTTACTTAATGCTTCAAAAGTAACTAGATTACCATGACAGGTTATTTTCAGGGCAGTATCGGTTAGTAGTAAGCTTTTTAATTGATGTTTCTTATCAATTTCAGCCGATTCTAATAATAAGTTGTTGTCGGTATCTTTACTTAATTGGTGAAATATCGCCAATGGATCTGTTTGATATTTTACTGTCTCTGACAAGGTGTTAACACTGCCAGTTTGCTCATTTATAGCAATAGTATTCTGATGGTTCATATTATTTCCTAACTGTTAATTTTAATTAATGGTCAACCTGCATAAATAGGCAATTGCCACCATATAAACCAACTTTTAACGCGCGTAATAATCATGTTAATTATCTCAATTGTTATTTAGCTTTCAACCAGCTAAAAAGTAAAAAGCCCGCTTAAGTAATTAAGCAGGCTTTTTGAATTTTTACGTACAGTAAAACATCACAACCCACTTATGTAGAGTTATGCCACCACCAAATCATCGAAATAGTTTGTTTTACTTGTATCATTATTGTCTTCATCTCAGTAAAATTGCATTAATACGTTGTGTATTTTGGATATGCAATAAAATCCTCTATAGAAGACCCGATTATGACTGAGTTGTCAACCACTGATTTAGCTGATTATTATAGCCTACGGGTTGATTTGCACAGTCATACCAAATGTTCTGACGGTACTTTAACGCCGCAAGAGCTTGTTGAGCGGGCGGTTAACTTTCAGTTGAATGTTTTAGCCATTACCGATCACGACACGGTTAAAGGTTTATCTATCGCTAAAGATTATATTTTAGAAAAAAATCATCCATTGAAATTAGTGAATGGTATTGAAATATCAACGAGCTGGCATGGTTTCGAAATTCATATTGTCGGTTTAAATATTGATGTTGGTAACGCAGAGTTACAAACGTTAATTAACAGCCAACAAACAGCAAGAGAATTACGTGCGACTACCATGGGTGAAAAACTCACTAAATGTGGTTTCCCAGGTATTTATCAACAAGCTAAAGACCTAGCAGGCGAAGGCTCAATTACCCGTGCACATTTTGCTAAAATATTATTGCAAGAAGGCCATGTTGATCATATGCAAAAAGCCTTTGATAAATACATTGGCAAAGGTCAACGCGCTTTTGTAAGTCCTACCTGGTGCTCGATAGAAGAGGCTGTTGCGGCTATTCACCTTGCTGGCGGTAATGCGGTTATCGCTCATCCTGTGCGTTATGCCTTATCGACTAAATGGTTACGCCGTTTAGTCGTGCAATTTAAAGCGGCAAAAGGTGATGGTTTAGAAATCGTTTTACCGCAAATGGCTAACGAACAACGTAAATTAATGCTAAGCTTTTGTTTAGAATATGATTTACATGCATCAATGGGATCAGACTTTCATTACCCGAGTAAATGGAGTGATTTAGGCCGTAATTTACGTATGCCTGATAAGGTAAAACCGATTTGGGATCTTTGGCACTAATATCGAAATTAGCACCGAAGTTAGCCGTAAAATTAGCAGCCAAATTAACATCAATACCAATACCAGCAGTGGAGTAAACCTATGAGTCAGTTTTTCTATGTACATCCTGATAACCCACAAGGTCGTTTGATGAAACAAGCTGCGGCGATTATTCATCAAGGTGGTGTTATCGTTTATCCAACCGATTCCGGTTATGCTTTAGGTTGTCATATAGGCGATAAAAAAGCACTTGATCGAATTTGTAATATTCGTGATATTGACAAAAATCACAACTTCACTTTAGTTTGTCGTGATTTATCTGAATTATCTGAATATACCCGCGTTGATAATAGCGCTTATCGTCTATTAAAAAACAATACGCCCGGACCATATACCTTTATTTTTAAAGGTTCAAAGGAAGTACCTAAGCGTTTACTTAACGCGAAGAAAAAAACCATTGGTATACGAGTACCTGACAATGCTATTGCTCAAGCGCTACTTGCCGAGTTACAAGAGCCTATCATGTCAACCACACTCATTATGCCTGGCGAAGAACATGCGGAATATGATCCTGAACATATTCGCGATATTTTAGAACACCAGGTAGATTTAATTATTAACGGTGGTCATTTAGGTGAACACCCAACCACAGTGATTGATTTCTCTGATGACGAAGCAAAAGTTATCCGTGTTGGTGAAGGCGATCCGTCGCCTTTTGAATAACCATAATAGTTATTGGTGAATAAACCTTGAATCATGCCATTAAGTCTAAAGAAGCTAAGATGCCACGTGAAATGGTACAGCAAGTTTTACCCTTAGCATTGATCCGTGGCGAAACCGTTGTTGAAAAACCCCATGATTTATTTATTCCACCTGAAGCATTAGAAGTTATTCTCGAGTCCTTTGAAGGGCCGCTGGATTTACTGCTTTATCTTATTCGTAAACAAAAATTTGATATTCTTGATATGCCTATTGCGCCAATCGCTACGCAATACATGAAATATATTGAAGTAATGAAAGAAATAAAAATGGAATTGGCCGCAGAATACTTAGTAATGGCGGCTATTCTTATGGAAATTAAATCACGCTTATTATTACCTAAACAGGCGGTAGAAGAAGAGGATGGCGATCCTCGTGCTGAGTTAGTGCGTCGTTTACAAGAATATGAAGTTATAAAAAACGCCGCCCAACAACTTGACCAAATACCTCGTTTGGAACGAGACGTTTTTCAAGCGCACGCCGAATTAGCTGAAGACTTTAAGTCGGCGGTTTTTGAAACGGATGTTGAGTTGGATGAATTAGTCAGTGCTTTACAGGGTATTTTGAAACGAACCAAAGCGTTTGAACATCATCATATTCAAAAAGAGTCACTGTCAACGAGAGAGCGCATGGCATTAATTTTAGAAAAATTAAAGCATGCAGCAACTACTCCTACCGTTTTTGTCGAATTTAGCGAACTGTTTACAGTCGATGAAGGTCGCCAAGGTGTGGTAGTAACTTTTTTAGCAATTTTAGAATTGATCAAAGAAAGTTTGATAGAATGCGTTCAAACGAAAGTATTTGGTCAATTACGAGTACGTTTACCCCAATGACACCAACAGACAGTAAGAAATTAATGCAACTGCTAGAAGCTGCCTTTTTTGTTAGTGATACGCCATTAAGCGTTAAGCAATTAAAAACAGAGTTATTAGTAAATTATCAGCTAAGTCATCAACAAATTCGTGATGTGATCAATGAATTGGTGATAAAATATAAAGATGCAGGAGTTAACTTAGTACAAGTTGCCTCAGGTTACCGTTTTGAAACCATTAATGCCTTGAGTGATGACTTAGCTTTTTTCATTGCAAAACTGAGCAAAGAAAAAGCGCCAAAATACTCACGAGCCTTATTAGAAACATTAGCACTTATTGCGTACAAACAGCCAATAACTCGTGGTGAAATAGAAGATATTCGCGGAGTAGCGGTAAGTAGTTATATAATGAAAACCTTATTAGAAAGAAATTGGGTGAAAATAGTGGGTAATAAAGAAGTTCCAGGACGACCTTCATTATATGCAACAACAAAAGTATTTTTAGATTACTTTTCACTAACATCATTAACCCAGTTACCAGAATTATTGCCTATGACTGATTTAGGCGTTATGGACAAAACTGTTGCTGAAACGGTTAAGCTGTAATATCAGTATTTATACACAAATTATTTATTTTAGAGACAGCAACGTAGCGGTAAAATTCGTGAAGTTACTGACGTAAAGAGAGTTATACCCATGTCTGAAAAATTACAAAAAGTCCTTGCCCGAGCTGGTAGAGGCTCACGCCGTGAAATGGAAACTTATATTAGTGCGGGTCGTGTAAGTGTTGAAGGTAAAACCGCTTATTTAGGCGATCGCATTGACGGCACCGAACAAATTCGTGTTGATGGTCATTTAGTGAAATTAAAAGCTAAAGAAGACGATCTATGTCGTGTGATCATGTACAACAAACCTGAAGGGGAAATGTGTACACGTAAAGATCCTGAAGGCCGTCCAACGGTGTTCGATCGTTTACCACCACTTGAAAATAGTCGCTGGGTTGCGGTAGGTCGTCTAGATATTAATACTTCAGGTATGTTGTTATTCACTACCGATGGTGAATTGGCTAACCGTTTAATGCATCCTTCTCAAAAAGTAGAAAGAGAATATGCGGTACGTGTTTTTGGTGAAGTTAACGAAGCCATGTTACAAACACTTCGCGCTGGCGTTAAGTTAGAAGATGGTCCAGCTAAGTTTCAAAAGATCACCTACAAAGGTGGTGAAGGCCGAAACCATTGGTTTCATGTAGTGCTTTCAGAAGGGCGTAACCGTGAAGTCCGTCGTTTATGGGAAAGCCAAGAAGTGCAAGTTAGTCGTTTAATTCGTGTCCGCTATGGCGATATGGAAATGAAACGTCAATTACCTAATGGTGGTTGGACTGAATTGGCTTTAGGTGAAGTTAACTATTACCGTAAGTTAGTGGGCTTGCCTGTTGAAACTCAAAGTAAAGTCAAAGTGGATGAAAAGTCGATGGATAATGCAAAAAGTCGTCGTATTCGCCGTTCAGTGAAAAAACATCAGCAAAGAAGTCAACAAGCAACGCGTCGTCGTCGTTAGTTGTAAGGGTCAAATAACTTGAATAAAACATACATTGAAGATCATGCCTCATTGGTAGATCTTTGTCAGAAACTTGCGAAAGCAGATATTTTGGCAATAGACACCGAATTTGTTCGTACGCGTACCTTGTATCCTAAACTAGGTCTTATTCAAGTGAATGATGGGGAAAACTTAGCTTTAATTGACCCCGTTGCCATCAGCGACTTGTCGCCATTTTGGCAGTTATTAACTAACGATAAAATTTGTAAAGTCTTACATGCTTGCTCAGAAGACTTAGAGGTTTTTTTAACCGCTGCAAATTGTCGACCGGTCAACTTAATTGATAGCCAAATTATGATGTCGTTCCTAGGTAACGGTTTATCAATGGGTTATGCCGCGATGGTGAACCATTACTTAGACATTGAAGTGGATAAATCAGAATCTCGCACCGACTGGATGAAGCGCCCGTTAACGGCTAAACAGATTGATTATGCTCAAGCTGATGTTGACTATTTGTTCCAACTTTATCCTCGAATTCATGATGAACTTGCAAAAAAAGGTTGGCTTAACGCGGCAAAAGAAGAAAGTGAATTACTGATTGAACGAAAGTTCACCGCTATTGATGAAACTAAGCTTTATAAAAATATAAAACTTAGCTGGAAGTTAAGCCCTAAGCAATTGTATTTATTAAAACACTTAGCAAGCTGGCGCTTTCAGCAAGCCAGAAAGCGTGATATGCCCATCGGCTTTATTGCCAAAGACCATACACTTTTTGCTTTAGCGGTACATAACCCAGATAACGTGGGTAGCATGTCAAACCTTGAAGGCGTAGAAATGCTCGATGTTCGTCATAAAGGGAAAGCTATGTTGTCGGTTCTACAAATAGCAAAACAAGAAGATAACGGCGCGTACCCTGATAAAATAGTACGTCTTGATGAATACCCTGGTTATAAACAAATTTTCAAAAAAGTTAAAACTTTCATTACCGAACATGCGGAAAATGCAGAGTTGCTACCAGAGAATTTAGCGTCTAAAAAGCAAATTAATCAGTTTTTATCCTGTCATTTTAAACTTAATTGTGGTTCAGATAACCAAACGATTGATTTATTGAACGGTTGGCGTAAAGCACTCTTTGGTGAAAAACTCAGTTTGTTTGCCAAGAATAACTTTGAATAATATTTTTATTAATAACATTATTTAACCGCAATTATTGACTCTTTAATTTTAAACATAGGTCTCCATTATGCTGTGTACCATATATAAAAGTACTAAAAAATCAGAAACATATCTTTTTGTGAAACAACGTGATGATTTTTCATCTGTGCCTGCACCGTTAATGTCGATGTTCGGAACACCGACACTTGTTACTGTAATGAACTTAGCCAATAAAGAAAAACTAGCGCTGGCTGATATTGATAAAGTTAAAGAAAATTTAAATGGCCAAGGTTATTATTTACAACTTCCACCGCCACAAGAAAATTTACTTGATCAACACAAAGCCGAAATGAAATTGAAAAATCCAGGTAAAGTTTAGGAGTAGTGTAGCGTGATTTTTTTGTCAAAAATAAAAAAAAGTAGCTTCGTACTCATCGGTATTTTTTACATTAGCTTGATAAGCTCTTTACAAGCATCCTCAAAAGAATTAACTGAAGCCGGTTTTAAGCAATATGTTGTAAAACTGAAAGAAGAAGCTGTTGTAAAGGGTTACGAAACGACATTAGTTGACAGTGCTTTCGCTAAAATTAAGTTTCATCAGCGAGCAGTTAAAGCCGATCGTTCACAACCTGAAAACGTTGAAACATTAGATACTTATTTACCTAAGCGTGTGCCTGACTGGAAAGTAAAAAAAGCCCGTACTATGTACAAAAAACATTTACCCTTATTAACTGAAATAGGTAGAAAATATAGTGTACAGCCGAGGTTTATTGTTGCATTGTGGGGCTTAGAAACTAATTTTGGAAAAATCATGGGTAACTATAATGTTATTTCTGCATTGACCACTTTAGCGTATGAAGGTCGACGTGAAGTTTTCTTCAAAAAGCAGATTTGGGCGGCTTTAACTATCATTCAACAAGGTCATATCACTGTTGAAGCCATGAAAGGCTCTTGGGCTGGAGCCATGGGACAAAATCAATTTATGCCGACTTCCTTTGCTGCTTATGCCATTGATGGTGATGGCGATGGCAAAAAAGATATTTGGGGTAATCAAGCTGATGTTTTTTCATCAATGGCGAATTACTTGAAAAAAGTAGGCTGGAATGACGAGTTAACTTGGGGGAGACAAGTCAAACTACCCCCTGGTTTTGATTTATCGTTAGCAATCCCCAAAAATACTGGTGGCCGAAAAAATTGGTTAAAAGCATGGTCTAAAACTGAAAAAACTTTAGCACAATGGCAAGTTTTAGGTATTAGACGAGCCGATGGAACAAACTTACCTAAGGTTGATGTTAAAGCGGCATTAGTATTTCCTGATGATGAAAACGGTCGGGTATATTTAGCCTATAATAACTATAAGAGTTTAATGCATTGGAACCTTTCCTATTACTTTGTCAGTTCGGTTGGACATTTGTCTGACCGAATTAAATTTCCGCCTATTCAATAGGCGTAGTAAAACGTAATAATCGTAAGAAAAGAGTAATACTTATGAGCGAACAAGCTCCTTTTTGGCAAACAAAAAAATTAGAAGAAATGACTCGCCCTGAATGGGAGTCTTTGTGTGACGGTTGTGCAAAATGTTGTTTAAATAAATTCATTGATGACGATGAAACAACTGAAGAAACAGAATTATTACCAACGAATCACATCAATGAAGGTGAGCAAATTCATTATACCAATATTGCTTGCCATTTGTTGAATGAGAAAAGTTGTCAATGTTCTAAATACGAACAACGCACGACTTTAGTGCCCGATTGTGTTCGCTTAACACAAGAAAACTTAGATGGTGTATTTTTCATGCCGCCAAGTTGCACTTACCGCCGCTTAAAAGAAGGGCGAGGAATGCCGTTATGGCACCCGTTATTAAACAAGGGTAAAAAAACAGCGATGCATAAAGCTGGGATGTCAGTACGTGGGAAAATTGTTAAAGATGATGATGTAGCAATTGAGTATTTTGAAGACTACATTGTTTCTTGGCCTCTAAATGATCTTGACTAAAGTAGGAGTAGCTCCTTCTTTATTGAAGCGCCATGTTATATTGGCGTTATTGCTTCTGTTATCTTTTATTTCATTGTCTACCTACGCGGTAACTGTTATTAACTTCGGCACTGGAGTATTAAGCGGGAAGAAAAAAGATGCCTATATGGCGGTAATTTCCGCTTTTGAAGCTGAAAACCCTGATATAAAAATTAGATTACGCATTATTACTAGTACAAATTTTAGCTCGATTAATAAATCTTTATTACAACGTTTAGATGAAGATCCTTATCATATAGATTTACTTTCTTGGTACGGAGGAAAGAGAACCGAAGAACTTGCTAAAAAGCAATTACTGTATCCAATTGATGTTCTTTGGCAAGAACAAAAATTTGATCATGCGTTTGGTTCTGCTAATAAGGAGAATGTTAGCTATAATAAACATGTTTATGGTATTCCTATTTCTTACTACCCTTGGGGGTTTTTCTATAATAAGAGCGTTTTTGAGCGATTAAATTTACCAGCTCCTGTTACTTGGACTGACTTTCTTGAAACTCTAGCGACTTTAAAGGCAAACAACATAACACCTATTGCTATAGGTACTAAAGAGCCTTGGCCTGCAGCAGGATGGTTTGATTATTTGATTTTACGTAATAATAGCTTTTCTTTTTATCAGCAATTAATGAAAGGGGAAGTCTCTTATAATTCTAGGCCTGTCAGAGAAGCGTTAACTCTTTGGCAAAACCTCATTAATAAAAAGTACTTTTCACGATCCCCCCAAAAACTTGATGGCGAAAATCTTCTCCCTCTTCTGAGCAGAGAGGTTGCAGGTGTTCAGCTTATTGGTAGTTTTGCTTTATATCAAATTGCAGATCGATTCAAAAAAGATTTTGGTTATTTTGCATTCCCAAAAATGGATACAGTGAATGGGAGCTTTAATGAGATTAGTGAAATATCTCCCTTATCCACGGTAAGCATTTTAAAGTCTAGTCGGAATAAAAGTCAGGCATTACGTTTTTTGAGTTTTTTGGCTTTACCTGATACTCAATCCTTGTTTAATGAGAAGAAAGATATGCTTTCACCTCATATAGCTGCACGAAAGAATCGCAATGAGCTCATTGTTCAAGGAAAAGTTCAGTTGGATAATGCGACTCACCTTAGCCAGTACTTCGATCGCGAAACGGATCAAGCTATGGCTAAATTTGCTAAGCAGGCATTTGCAGACTTCATTGAACATGGCGATATTGATCGTTTAATTGGGCAATTAGAAAAGCAGCGTAAAAAGGTTTTTAAGCAATAATTAGTGCCAATTCGGCAAAATAGTCTTCAATGCCTTTTGAATACGTTCTCCCCAAGTATTTCCTTTATTAATCTTTTAGTTGTATGAAATCTGCCCGATAAGTGGTAAAACATTAATCATTACTTAAATATACTAAAATCCATAAAAATAACACGTTACAGTCTTATTTGATTTTCTGAGTCTGTAACCCTTAAAAGGTGGCTTATGAATATTGGAATACCCAAAGAAATTCTTGCTGGTGAGAACCGTGTTGCGGCTTCGCCATCCTCAGTAAAAGCATTACTTAAATTAGGCTTTAGTGTCCAAGTTCAAAAAGGAGCAGGCACTAAGTCGAGTTTTACTGATCAAGAGTTTATTGATGAACAAGCGTTGTTGGTTACTAAAAAAGCCTGTTGGCAATCCGATGTTATTTTCAAGGTAAATGCGCCGTCACTTGATGAAGTTGCACAAATGAAGGAGGGCGCGCATTTAGTCAGCTTTATTTCACCAGCGCAAAGTCCTGAATTACTTGAAGCCTTACGTGCAAAATCAATTACGACCTTTGCCATGGAAATGGTACCACGCATGACACGCTCACAGTCAATGGATGCGCTTAGTTCTATGGCAAACATTGCCGGCTATCGTGCTGTCATTGAAGCTACTCATCATTTCGGTCGATTCCTTACCGGACAAATTACCGCTGCGGGAAAAATGCCACCAGCGAAAGTTATGATCATTGGTGCCGGAGTTGCCGGCCTTGCAGCTATCGGTACTGCTGGTAGTTTAGGTGCTATCGTTCGCGCTTTTGATACTCGTCCTGAGGTTAAAGAACAAATTGAAAGTATGGGCGCTGAATTTCTTGAATTAGACTACGAAGAACCAGAAGATACGGGTTCTGGTGATGGTTACGCAAAAGAAATGAGTCAAGCTTTTATCGATGCTGAAATGGCGTTATTTGCCGAGCAAGCAAAAGATGTTGATATTATTATTACAACAGCGATGATCCCAGGAAAACCAGCACCTAAATTGATCACAGAAGCTATGGTCCACTCAATGAAAACCGGTTCGATAATTGTCGATTTAGCGGCTGCTGGTGGTGGTAATTGTGCGTTAACTGTCGCGGGAAAAGTCGCTAATATTAATGGCGTTAAAATTATCGGCTATACCGATTTAGTTTCACGATTGCCAAATCAAGCATCTCAACTTTATTCAAATAACTTAGTTAATTTGACTAAGTTAGTTTGCCCTGAAAAAGATGGCAATATATTGGTTAACTTTGAAGACCAAGTTGTTCGAAACATGACGGTTGTTAAAGGTGATGAAATTACCTTTCCGCCTCCTCCAATACAAGTGAGTGTAGCTCCAGCCAAACCCAAACAAGAAACAATGATGGCAAGGGTTGAAAAAGAACAACCTGTTTCTCAAACCAAAAAGCATATTTTTATGGGGATCGGAGCGACCTTGTTTGCTTGGGTCGCAAGTGTTGCTCCTGCAGATTTTCTCTCTCATTTTACTGTTTTTGTACTTGCCTGTGTTATTGGTTACAACGTGGTATGGAATGTTAGTCATTCATTACATACTCCTTTAATGAGTGTAACCAATGCTATCTCAGGCATTATTATTGTTGGCGCTTTATTACAGATTGGTCAAGATAATACCTTAATACAAATACTTGCGGGGATTGCGGTACTTATTGCCACAATCAATATTGTTGGTGGCTTTGTAGTTACCAAACGTATGTTAAAAATGTTTAGAAGATAAGGGGCGCATTAATGGAATTTTCTCAAGGGTTAATTAGTGCAGCATATATAGTTGCCGCATTGTTATTCATTTTTAGTCTCGCAGGGTTAAGTAAGCAAGAAACGGCTGAAACAGGAAATTGGTATGGCATTACAGGGATGGCAATAGCCTTGATTGCAACGATTGCTGATCCACGTGTTGATAACGTTTTGGTGATACTCATTGCTATGTCAGTTGGGGCTTTCATTGGCTTACATTTGGCCAGAAAAGTTGAAATGACGCAAATGCCAGAGCTTGTCGCTATTTTGCATAGTTTCGTTGGTTTAGCTGCGGTTTTAGTTGGCTTTAATAGTTACTTTGAAATGGATCATTCGTTACAGTTAACATTTACTGAAACTCAACAAATGGCAATAAACATTCATTTAGTTGAAGTGTTTTTAGGAGTATTTATTGGTGCTATTACCTTTACCGGTTCAATTGTAGCATTTGCTAAGTTACGAGGTGTTATTAGCTCTTCAGCATTAATGTTGCCCCATCGGCATAAATTAAATTTAGCGGCAGGCGTTGTTGCATTTATTTTAATGATCAGTTTTGTGCAAAGTGGCGGTTCTGATAGTGCATTATACTTGATGACCCTAATTGCCTTAGCTTTTGGTTGGCATTTAGTAGCCTCAATTGGTGGCGCTGATATGCCTGTTGTTGTTTCTATGCTTAACTCATATTCTGGTTGGGCTGCGGCTGCAGCAGGTTTTATGCTCAATAATGATTTATTGATTGTTACCGGAGCACTGGTTGGTTCATCAGGAGCGATATTGTCGTATATTATGTGTAAAGCGATGAACCGTTCATTTATTAGTGTTATTGCAGGTGGTTTTGGTACTGATGTCGTCGTGAATGCCGATACTGATTATGGCGACCATATTGAAATAAATGCCGATGCGGTTGCCGATATGTTATGCGCCGCTAAAACCGTTATTATTACACCAGGTTATGGTATGGCCGTTGCTCAAGCGCAATATCCTGTTTATGAAATGAGTCAGGCTTTAAAAGATAAGGGGATTGATGTGCGGTTTGCTATTCATCCCGTTGCAGGACGTTTACCTGGCCATATGAATGTTCTCTTGGCTGAAGCTAAAGTTCCGTATGATATTGTACTTGGCATGGACGAAATTAATGAAGACTTCCCTAAAACAGATGTTGTATTAGTGATTGGCGCAAATGATACGGTAAATCCTGCGGCTGCGGATGATCCAACTAGTCCAATTGCCGGTATGCCAGTGCTTGAGGTCTGGAATGCTAAGCAAGTTATTGTCTTTAAACGCTCAATGAATACCGGCTATGCGGGTGTGCAAAATCCATTGTTCTTTAAAGACAATACACAAATGCTGTTTGGTGATGCGAAGGACTCGGTTGAACAAATTTTTAAATCGCTATAAATATCACTTACAATTGACAGAAGACTAGTGGTGTTTTACAAGGCATAAAAAAACCTGCTTATGCAGGTTTTTTTATGCGCATGCTGGCAATGCTAGTTATGAGACATTCTATAATCATCACAAGCTTGGGTATCTTCACACTCACCGTATAAATAAAGACTATGGTTAGTTAATTTTATTTTGTGAGTTTTAGCAATATCTTCTTGACGCTTTTCAATAATATCATCTTCAAACTCAACCACTATCCCGCATTTCAAACATACTAAATGATCGTGATGTTGTTTATGACTTAATTCAAATACTGACTTACCACCCTCGAAATGATGGCGGCTAACAATACCAGCATCATCAAATTGGTTTAGTACGCGGTAAACCGTTGCTAGGCCAATTTCTTCATGCTGCTCAAGTAATATTTTGTAGACATCTTCAGCACTAATATGTTGATTATTAGGGTTTTGTAATATCGTGAGGATCTTAATCCGTGGCAGGGTAATTTTTAATCCGGCTCTTTTTAGCTCTTCGTTTTGTTCTGCCATCAACTTTATTCTCTAATTTGGTTCGTTATACAAAATTATAGGAGGTTCTCTTGTCTGAGGGAAGTATTAGTTGAAATGAATGTTAATTTCATTGGATTTTTTCCTATGCTTCGTACTAAACTGGCTTTTTATTATCTGGTACGATGAGTTGTTATTGTTATAGGAGACAGTTAATGCTTAAAAGAGCATGGTTATTAAAATTTTTATTGAATATCTGGCCACCATTTTTTTTCACTGGAATTAAGGTCGAAATGATTTCTAGTGATTTTCGTCATGCTAGAGTTCGCTTGAAAATGCGACCTTGGAATAAGAATGCTATGGGTGTTCATTTTGGTGGGTCATTGTTCGCGATGACAGACCCATTTTATATGTTAATGACATTAGCGCGCTTAGGTAATAATTATTACGTTTGGGACAAGACGGCAGATATTGATTATATTAAACCTGGTAAAGGAGTTGTCTACGCTGATTTTTCTGTTAGCGACCAATTTATTGATGAAATAATTGAGCAAACTCGCCATGGCGATAAATATTTACCCAGCGTTGAGGTTTTTGTAAAAAATAATAATGGTGAGCTTATCGCAAAGGTAAATCGATGTTTGTATATTCGACAGAAGAAATCACATCGCTAAAATATAAGATTACTGATATAAAAAAGCCTGCATGTGCAGGCTAAATCTAGGTGTTCATTTTTGTCTAAAGTTAGTCAGCGAGTTCTGCTAAGCACATTTCATCAAAAATTTGTTTAACCCATTTATCAACACGTTCTTCGGTTAATTCTGGTTGGCGGTCTTCGTCAACACATAAGCCAATGAAAGTATTTTCATCAACTAATGCTTTAGATGCTTCAAACTCATAACCTTCAGTTGGCCAGTTACCTACGACAATCGCACCTTTAGACTCAACGATATCTTTTAAAGGTTCCATTGCATCACAGAAATATTCTGCATAATCTTCTTGGTCGCCTAATCCAAATATAGCAACTAACTTATCAGTAAAGTCAATTTCTTCAAGTTCAGGTAAAAAGTCATCCCAGTCACACTGGTTTTCACCGTAGTACCAGGTTGGGATACCTAGAATAATTAGATCAAACTCAGCAATTTCTTCTTTAGTACTTTTAGCAATGTCTTTAACATCAACTAATTTTTTGCCTAATTTTTTTTGAATTGTTTTGCTGACAGCTTCAGTATTACCTGTATCACTACCGAAAAATAAACCTACAATTGCCATGGTATAAAGCCCTTATTTACTAATATTTAATTTTGCTGTCGCCATTGATTCTTTCAATATCGACTCAATAAGTTCGCTACGACTCAGACCTTTGATTTTTGCCAAGTCGTCGAGTTGCTCAAACAAATCTGAATGTATTTTAAATTCAACTCGTTTTAAGCCATTGTTTTTATCACGTTTCACTTGATTGCGCTTGTTAATTTTAACTTGCACGCTACGCGAATGTGGATTTGTTTTTGGGCGCCCAGGACGCTTTTCATCACTAAACAAATCAATAGTGGTTAAATCACTCGCTTCTTTTGCCATTATTATTTATTAACCAACCCCTTGGCTTTCCCAAACAAGTTGAATAATGCCTTTGGCAATAAAACCGGCACAGCCTAAAAATAAAACTAAATAAACTACCATACGACCCATTTTTGGAACATCATTTTTTTTCATTACATCATGGATAGATAACCCAATGAAAATAAAGATAAAAGCAAAAAATAAATTCAGACCAATGGTTTCAATAAGTTCTAAGTTTTCAACTAGCATAATTCACCCTAAAAATTTCAGGCGCACTATAGCATAACCTCGATTTTAAACACATAGTTTTTACCATGATTGATGTTGCATGTGCAATATCTTTTTTTGGTTGTTATTTTATTTTAACAAGATTAATAGATAAATTGTTTGCCGTGGATCAAGTTTAATTCTCCGACGAGGTCAGCAGGCTAAAAAATCATTAACAATTTTATTAAAAGCAACTGTTTTTTCTGCATGTAACCAATGGCCTGCGCCTTGAATTATTTTTGCTCGGCTATGTGGGAATAATTGGTTAATAATAGCGCGATGTTCGGCAGTAATATAATTTGAATCTCCACCTTTGATAAATAAGGTTCCACCGTAAAATTGTTTTTCACCTTGATATGCTTTCATTATTTGCGAATAGGATTGTTCAATAAAATTCAGATTGCATTTGAAACCGAATTTTCCATCAGTTGCAATTAAGTTACGTAATAAAAACTGTCTCACACCCATGTCGTCGACAAAATGGGCTAATTGACTATCCGCATCTTTTCTATTGCTGACAAGTGCCAAATCAATACTTTGTAGACCTTTAATAATATGGCTGTGATGAGAGGGGTAAGCAACGGGGGCAATATCTGCCACGATCAACTTATCGACTTTTACACTATGTTCAAGGGCTATTTGCATGGCTATTTTTCCGCCCATAGAATGACCTAAAATACTGGCTTGTGCTATATTTAGGCTTGTCATTAAATCTACCACGTCTTGGGCTAGTTCATCATAATCCATAGACTCATCATGGAATGACAAACCATGATTTCTCACATCTATATTAGTTACTCGATAATTTTTTGTAAGGGCTTTTGCGATCATATTTAAATTTTCTAAACTGCCAAATAGACCGTGGATCAAAATAACATCCTTGCCTATTCCTTGTTGTTTGTAGTGTAGTGTTTTTGTCATTGAACGCTCAATAGGATGTGAATAAATGGGGGGCAGTGCTGTAATTGTCTTAGGTTTTGATATTTCTTGCAATTATTTTTTAGTTATAATGGTATCGCCATGAATATCCTAGTAGAAAGTTTTCATTAACCTAAGTATAATTCCGCGGGATTCAAAAAAATTCTAGGGTAATTAATGAAAAACATTGAAATAGATGAAGAACTTTACCAGTACATCGCCTCAAACACCCAATTTATAGGTGAAAGTGCTTCTTCAATTTTACGCCGATTAATTGGCTTCCCCGTGACAGAGATTACGGTTGAAACTTCTATTGATAATAGCGATAAAACTGTTGAAACGTCAATTTGTGACGCAGATGACATAAAAGTTGCTAACGTTGTTGCTCAGGCAACAGATGAAAGTTTAGCGCCCATTACTGAATGTACTGAACAAGCTAGTGTAGCTCCTAGCATTGAAGATGTGCTTAATTATATTAATAAAGAAGAACTTGCTATGCAACGTGGCGCAGTCGGGCGGTTTTTACTGATCCTCGCTGCTCTGTACCGCGTACATAATGAAAGTTTCTCGGTTGTTTCTGAAATTAGAGGCCGCGATCGTTTATATTTTGCTAAAAGCAAAGATGAACTTTCAGCAAGTGGCAGTAGTACTAAGCCTCTACAGATCCCTGATAGTCCATTTTGGGTAATGACTAATTCAAATACTACCCGTAAAAAAATGATGCTAACTAAAGCTTCATTAGCATTAGGCTACAGCGATGCCGATGCTGAACAAATTCGCGATTTTTTGTAAGTAATCTCAAAACTACTTATTGCTAAAGGTTTAATAAGAAAATTAAGGAAATATCATGACTATTCATGAACATGCAGGAAAACCAGTTCGTCCACAAGACCGTATTAATATCGGTAAATTAGTGAGCGATTATTTCTTATTAACACCTGATGTTAGCGTTATTGAACAACGAGTAACTTTTGGTACTTCAGGCCATCGTGGCAATGCTAGTAAAACGAGTTTTAATGAACAACATATACTTGCTATTTGCCAAGCTGTTGCTGAGCATCGTACACAACAAGGTTTAAAAGGACCGTTGTTTTTAGGAAAAGATACCCATGCTCTGTCAGAGCCTGCTTTTTCTAACGCTGTTTCAGTATTAGTAGCTAACAATGTACCTGTTGTTATACAAGACGATGACGGTTTTACCCCAACGCCTGTTATTTCACGTTTGATTATTGCTCATAATAAATTACCAGAAAATATTAATAATCAAGCTGATGGGCTTATCATTACCCCTTCTCATAACCCGCCAACTGACGGTGGTATTAAATATAATCCTCCTCATGGTGGTCCAGCAGAAGGTGAAGTAACAAAGAAAATAGAACAACGCGCTAACGATTTAATTGCAGAAAAATTAATTGATGTTAAACAAATAAGGTATAGCCAAGCGCGTTTATCGCCATTGTTATCAAAACAAGATTTTATTACCTTCTATGTTGATCAGCTCGAGCAAGTGATCGACATGAAAGCTATTGCTAAAGCCGGTGTTAAAATTGGTGTTGATCCATTAGGTGGTTCAGGTATCCATTATTGGCCAGTTATTGCGAAAAAATACGGATTAAACCTTGAAATAGTAAACCCTGTGGTTGATGCCAGTTTCGCTTTTATGTCGTTAGATAAAGATGGCAAGATCCGTATGGATTGTTCTTCACCTTATGCGATGGCGGGTTTGATCGCTTTAAAAGACAAGTTTGATGTTGCTGTTGGTAATGATCCCGACTTTGATCGTCACGGTATTGTGACTAAGTCTGGCGGTTTGATGAACCCAAATCATTATCTAGCGGTCTCCATTTATTACTTAATGACTCACAGAGATTGGTCTAAAAGTAGTAAAATTGGTAAAACATTAGTATCAAGTTCATTGATTGACCGTGTAGCACAGCACATTGACCGTCCGTTATCGGAAGTCCCTGTTGGCTTTAAATGGTTTGTAGATGGGTTAAGTGACGCCTCATATGCCTTTGGCGGTGAAGAAAGCGCAGGTGCCGCATTTCTGGCTCGAGACGGCAGTTGTTGGACCACAGATAAAGACGGCTTTATTATGGCACTACTCGCCGCAGAGATTCTTGCGGTTACCGCTAAAGACCCTTATGAATTGTACTTAGAACTTGCTGAAAAATTGGGTGAGCCTTGTTACGGACGGGTGGAAGCTGTTGCCAGTTTTGAACAAAAACAAGTGTTAACCTCATTATGTGCGGGCGATATTACCACCGAAACGCTAGCGGGGGAGAAAATTAGCCAAGTATTATCACATGCTCCGGGTAATGGTGCAGCTATTGGCGGTGTTAAAGTTACCACTGAAAATGGCTGGTTTGCCGCACGTCCATCAGGTACTGAAGATATCTATAAAATTTATGCAGAAAGTTTTATTGACCAAGCACATTTACAGCGCATTATTGCTGAAGCACAAGTGTTAGTAAGCGCTGCTTTTATTAAAGCAGGTTTATAAAACACTGCATATAAAGCAGGTTTATAAAACACTTCATAATAATAAGTTTAATAAAAGAGAAGGTGTTTGATTGTTTGTAATGTTACTTTAATCACTTCTCTTGAAAATATAATAATAAAATAAGTATTAATTATGCCTCATAGTCAGTATTTTCATAGGCCAACAGTAATTAAAGATCTCATTATTATCGCTATTTTTAACTTAGTGATGTTTATTGTTTTTTTAAGTTATGATTTTTTAGAAATTATATATAAGTTCTCAAGACAGCACGAAGGTTTTGAATTAGATGAAATTATTCCTCTTGGCGCGACTGTTTCTTTAAGCTTATTGATTTTTTCATATCGTCGTATTAAAGAGTTAGGACGTATGGCACAAACCTTAGAGCACTTATCACTTGTTGATCCCTTAACTAACTTGCCAAACCGTCGAGCAGGGCAAATTAAATTAATGTCTTGGTGTCAAACAGCTGATAAAACGAATAAAACCTTTACAGTTTTACAAATTGATTTAGATGATTTTAAAAAGATCAATGATCTCTATGGCGAATCGATTGGAGACGAAGTCTTAGTATTGACTTCGAAAATAATCGCTAATAACTTACCTATGACAGCGAGATTATATCGTTGGTTAGATGATAACTTTATTGTTATTTTACCCACATCCCCTACAGTCATGCCTTATGATATAGCTGGTAAGATTCAGCAGAGTATAACTGGCAACATCATGCCTTCTACGTTATCACTGACCTGTAGTGTTGGCTTCTCCATAAGAAGCCAAGAACAAAGTCCTGAAGATTTACTGCATGTCGTTGAAGATGCCTTAATTCAAGCCAAAAGTTTAGGTAAAAATGTGATCAGGGCTGCTTAATCATCCAGATTGGCTAACAAATATAGATCCGATTATCGGGGAGGTTGACTTTTATTCTGAGTAGATCGCGCATTTATACCTATTTTTTTGTACAATAAGCGGTAATTATAGCGATGTACAGGAAGTGGTTTGAGTCAATTACAAGTAGAGTTACAAAAACAGTTACAAATAACAGGGGACTTTCTTGCCCTAACACGTTCGAATGAATGGTCATTGGCGGAAAGCTTTTCTTTCGACGTTCAACATCAATCTAGTAAAAGCCAAACAAAAGTTACTGTACTTGATACCGGCTTAATTTCTTTTGAACCGATTGCTTCACAAAGTACAACTAAAGATATCGTGCTTTCTAGTGCGGTTCATGGCAATGAAACTGCACCTATTGAAATCTGCGCCGAGCTCATTCAAAAGCTTATTTTAGGCGATCTTGTTTGCGTTGAGCGTGTTTTATTTATTTTTGGTAACCCTGCTTCTATTAATATTTCTGAACGCTTTATCGAAGAAAATATGAACCGTTTATTTTCTGGTGGACATTCTGCGGATCAAGGTAAGGGAGCAGGTTTAATTAATAAAGAACGTCATCGCGCTTTATTATTGGAAAATACTGTTCGAGGCTTTTTTGAAAAAGGTCAGTCTATTGCCGAAGAAAATGGCATTACGACAGAACGAGAACGTTGTCATTACGATTTACATACCGCAATTCGTGGTTCGAAAAATGACAAGTTTGCTGTTTACCCTTTTAGGCATGGCGAACCTTGGAAAAAGTCACAGTTACAATTTATGCTGGCCTGTGGAGTAAGTACTATTTTACTTTCACACTCACCGACGACTACCTTTAGTTATTTCTCATCTAACGAGTTTAATGCCGATGCTTTTACCGTTGAATTAGGAAAGGTAAAACCTTTTGGTGAAAATAATATGGCTAAATTTATCCAAGTTAAAGAAACGTTAACACGCTTAATTTCAGGACAAGATTTGCAGTTAAAAGCTTATAACGAAAGTGACTTTAGCATTTATGAAATTTATCAAACAATTAACCGTAAAGGTGAATCGTTTATTTTGAATTTTGCTGATGACGTTGAAAACTTTACTGATTTTCCTAAAGGGACTGTACTTGCTATTGATGGTGAACTAGAAGTTAAAACCCAAGTAGAAGGGGAAGCTATTATTTTCCCTAATGCTAGTGTAGCTGTAGGACAACGTGCTTTATTAACCGTTATTCCAACAACGATATAAAATGATAGTTACTATGTAAACTTTTATGGGCAAATTGAGATAATTATATTATGCCCACTATTTTAGTTAGCCCACACAACTTGTATTTCAGTTTACGTAAAGGTAAAGTGCGTGCGACTATTTACAACAGCTCATTGCACAAAACCCAATAAGTACTAAAACTAAGTACACTTAATTAAATAATAATGGGTAATACTTACCTGTGCGGTGAAGACACTCCATAAGACAAAACAAGAAGAGAAGGCTATGAACACTGACGTATATAAAGAAAGTCCGGTGGTACATCAACCCGCTTTTATTGATGGTCATTCAGTAGAAATCCCCATCCTCAAAGTATTAAAGCAAGACGGTAACGTATATGACGGCGCCGAGCTACCTGAAATAGATCAGGAGTTAGCGACAAAAATTTATAAAACCTTAGCTTTTCATCGTGTACTCGATGAACGTATGGTGGCATCACAGCGTCAAGGTCGTTTGAGTTTCTATATGACAGCCTTGGGCGAAGAGGCGGCAAGTGTTGGTGGTGCTGCTGGTTTAAAACCACAAGATATGATCATGGCTCAATACCGCGAGCAAGGTGCTTTAATGTACCGTGGTTTTTCACTTGAAAACTTTATGAACCAAATGTTCAGTAATGAAAAAGATTTAGGTAAAGGTCGTCAAATGCCAATTCACTACGGTAGTCGTGAATTAAATTATATGACCATTTCTTCACCATTGGCGACACAAATACCACAAGCAACGGGTTATGCTTACGGGCAAAAGCTACAAGGACTTGACGCGGTAACTATTTGTTATTTCGGTGAAGGTGCTGCATCAGAAGGCGACTTTCATGCGGGTTTAAATATGGCTGCTGTTCACAATGCGCCAGTGATATTTTTCTGTCGTAATAATGGGTACGCTATCTCAACTCCGTCAGATGAGCAGTATGCTGGTAATGGGATCGCTTCTCGTGGTGTTGGCTACGGTATTAAAACTATCCGTATCGACGGTAATGATATTTTGGCGGTATTAAAAGCCACACAAGATGCCCGTACTTATGCATTAGCAGAAAATAAGCCAGTACTTATAGAAGCTATGTCTTACCGTTTAGGTGCCCATTCAACTTCAGATGACCCTTCAGGATATCGTACCCGCGAAGAAGAAGCTAAATGGCAGGCACACGATCCTATTTTACGTATGAAAAACTGGATGTTAGTTAATAAATGGTGGGATGAAGAGCAAGAAACTAGCTTGTTTGATAAATTACGTGAAGAAATATTAGCAGCTGTTAAAGTTGCTGAAATCATTGATAAACCTCCGGTAGAAGATTTGATCACCGATGTTTACGACGAACCACCAACGTTATTAAAAGCTCAACTTGAAGAACTGAAAGTACATATTAAAAAGTACCCAGAAGCCTACCCATTCACTGCGGGGAGAATTAAATAATGGCACAAATGAATTTATTACATGCAATTAATAACGCACTTGAAATTGCAATGACAGAAAATGAACGTGCTGTTTGTTTTGGTGAAGATGTTGGCCATTTTGGTGGCGTTTTTCGTGCAACGAGTGGCTTACAAGAAAAATTTGGTAAGTCACGATGTTTTAATACTCCGTTGGTTGAACAAGGTGTTATTGGTTTTGCCAATGGCCTAGCAGCGCAGGGTAGTGTTCCTATTGCTGAAATTCAATTTGCTGATTATATTTTCCCAGCTTTTGATCAAATAGTTAATGAATCGGCGAAATTTCGCTATCGTAGTGGTAACGAATTCGACGTAGGTAACTTAACTATTCGTACGCCATACGGCGGCGGTATCGCTGGCGGTTTGTACCACAGTCAATCACCAGAAGCTTATTTTGCTCATACCCCTGGTTTGAAAGTGGTTGTGCCACGTAATCCTTATCAAGCAAAAGGGTTATTACTTGCGTCAATTCGCGATAACAACCCGGTTATATTTTTTGAGCCAAAACGTTTATATCGTGCCTCAATAGGCGAAGTACCTACAGAAGACTACCAGCTACCTTTGGGTAAAGCTGAAGTAGTTACACAAGGTAGCGACATCACGTTATTAGCGTGGGGCGCACAAATGGAAATTATCGAAAAAGCAGCTGAAATGGCAAGTGCTGACGGTATTTCTTGTGAAGTTATCGATTTACGTACTATTTTGCCTTGGGATATTGAAACAGTAGCCAACTCAGTGACTAAAACAGGTCGTTTACTGGTTAGCCAAGAAGCGCCACTAACGGCTGGTTTTGCCAGTGAAATTGCGGCAACCATTCAAAAAGAATGTTTCTTGCATCTTGAATCTCCCATTGCACGCGTGTGTGGTATGGATACTCCTTACCCTTTATCTCTTGAAAAAGAATATGTTGCTGATCACTTAAAAGTGTATGAAGCCATTAAACAAAGCATAAATTACTAAGGTTTTTGTCATGAGTATTGATTTTATTCTACCTGATATTGGTGAAGGTATTGTTGAATGTGAGCTAGTCGAATGGCTAGTCAAAGAAGGTGACGTTATTGTTGAAGATCAGCCAATTGCTGATGTGATGACAGATAAAGCACTGGTACAAATTCCCGCGATGCATAATGGCGTTGTAGATAAGCTATATTATGCCCAAGGTGAAATTGCCAAAGTACATCAACCACTTTTTTCTATGACTACAGCTCAAGAGCAAACGGCTCCTGCTGTTAGTATGGATACCGCTAGTGCAGCTCAGCCTGAAGTAGAAGAAACAGCCGTCGTTTCAGCTGTTGCCTCGATGCAGCGCGAAGACTTTATTTTGCCAGATATTGGTGAAGGTATCGTTGAATGCGAACTAGTCGAATGGTTAGTTAAAGAAGGCGATACGGTTGCAGAAGATCAACCAATTGCTGATGTAATGACAGATAAAGCACTGGTTCAAATTCCTGCAATGCATAACGGGACAGTAACTAAACTTTATTATGCTAAAGGTGACATTGCCAAAGTACATGCGCCTTTATTTGAATTAGAGAGAATGGCAATTGGCGCAAACTCTTCAGTTGTTAGTTCAGCTGTTGTTGAAAAGGCTGCTACAAAAACTGTTGAAAATAAAGCTACACAGGTAGTTAGTTCAACTGTAAAGCAAGCTAACGCAAACTGTAGTGCTAATAAAGTGGTTAACTCCAAAGCTGTTGCTAGCCCTGCTGTACGTCGTGTAGCACGTGAATTGAATGTTAACATTCATGAAATTCCAGGTAGTGGTAAAAAAGGACGTATATATAAAGAAGACGTTGTTTCTTACACAAATATGCCAGTTGCCAGCGCAGAAGTTAATAGTACCCTTGCCGCTGAAGTGGCAACAAGTGGCGGTAAACGTGTTGAGCCTATTCGCGGTATTAAAGCGGTTATGGCAAAGGCTATGGTTAGGTCTGTGTCAACTATTCCTCACTTTACTTATTGTGAAGAAATCGATATGACCAACCTCATAACTTTACGTAGCGGTATGAAAGAAGCTTATGCGAAGCAAGACATCAAATTAACCATGATGCCTTTTTTCATGAAATCGATTTCTTTAGCGTTAAAAGAATTTCCAATCGTTAATACGCAAGTTAATGATGATTGTACTGAAATTACTTATTTTGACGATCATAACATTGGTATGGCTGTTGATTCGAAAGTCGGTTTGTTAGTACCTAATGTTAAAGAAGTACAGAATAAATCGATTGTAGACGTTGCTAAAGATATTATGCGTTTAACCGACGCTGCTCGTTCTGGCCGCGTTCCTGCCGCGGATTTGAAAGGTGGTACTATTACCATTTCAAATATCGGCGCAATTGGCGGTACAATAGCAACACCGATTATTAATAAACCTGAATCAGCGATTGTTGCGTTAGGTAAATTACAAAAATTACCTCGCTTTAACGACAAAGGTGAAGTTGAAGCACGCTTCATTATGCAAGTTAGTTGGTCTGGTGATCATCGTATCATTGATGGCGGTTCAATCGCTCGCTTTTGTAACTTGTGGAAATCATTCTTAGAAAACCCAAGTAACATGTTAATGCACATGTCTTAGTTTTTACTTTGATTGGTAATAAAAAAAACCTGCTTATGCAGGTTTTTTTGTTCTAGGCTTATATTATTGTTTGAGAAAAGCATAAATGGATAATTCATTCTCAGCGTTAGATCTTGTGCTTGTTGTAAATGACGAGAATGTCCACCACGGCTGCTGAGTTATATCTTTCATAATACTATCCCAAGCACCTTCTTGCTTTTCAGTGATCAAAATTTCACAATATGGTTGTTTACACATCGCTGATATGAGGTTAACACTCGTGCCGTTATAATGCGTTTGAATGAAATCTGAAATTTTAGTTTGCGTATCAAAGCCCCAATCTAAATCCTCTTCTTTTTTATGGAAATCATAGATATCATTTCTAGTTTTACCTCGAAATGAACTAAGAAAAGATTTGAACGGTTCAGGAGCTAAACCTTCCATTTCTTCATCTGTCACTTCACTGTTGTCAAGTTCACTTAATTGATGTTTTAATGTAGAAACCTTGCTTTGTGATTTAGCGTATTTATCTTTTAATACTTGATGTTCTTGTACTAAATCGAGATGTTTTTGATTAAGTGCTTCATCATCGATAATGGTTGCTTTGACTTGTTTTTTGATTATAGGGGAATGACTTTGTCTAACGACTTCTTGTTCATTTTCTGCTGATGGCGCTTTAAGTTGTTCTGCGGTAGTGTTGGGTAAAGGAGTTTCAGATGGGATTATTTCATTCTGTGTAAAACTACCTTCATTATTTGCTTTACCGATAAACGAAAAGCCATAACCAAGTATTGCTCCTATGGTCAAAAGTCCAATTATTTTCACAGAGTTCATATAAGTCCTTTATAATGATTTGTTGTTGTTTTTATTGATATTACCTGAATTAAATTCTCTTTCAAACCATTACATTAAAGGTATAGCTTTGGGTTAACATCAAATCACTTTAGCGATATACTTTTCAGTGTAACTAACATTGTCAGGAAATTAAGTGCAAAAAAACAAACTACAACATTTTTATATAGCTGAAGAGCAATCTATCTATTTGCTCAGTAATAAAGATGCCGAGAAGTTAAAAACTTGGGTTGAACTATGTCAACAACAGTTAAGTTTATTGGGCTATAAAAATATCGCCTTGTTAGGTAAGGGCGCTTACGGCTTTGTTTTTAATGGTGATGATGATTCAGGAAATGAGTTTGTCTTTAAGTTTTCTCGGATGAATTTACCACAACATGTACAAGACCGTTTAGCTGAAGAAGCTGAAATTCAAGGTGAACTCTCCCATAGCCGTATTCCAAAAGTTATTCAGTATTATAAAATTAAGCGCCAGTCTATTGTGCATATGCAACGCGCACCCGGTGTTGACTTAGAGCAGTACTCACAGCTTCATGGCCCATTACCTGCTGAGCTTGTAGTAAACATAGCGATTCAGCTTGCCGACATTCTTTTGTATTTACGTGACTGTAGTCAACATGAAAAAGGTAAACCTTATGTACATGGTGATATAAAACCTTCGAATGTTGTCTATAACGAAAAAACGGGTAAGGTTTATTTAGTTGATTGGGGATCATCGGTTATTGCGCAGCTTGATACGTTTGGTCAAAACACTTCAAATAGTATCATGGACTTAATGAGCAGCGACTTACAAAATACCAACGCACGTCTAGGTGATATTTATTTTATTGGTCCAGATCAAATTAGCGGTGCAATGTCTTCCCCGCGCTTTGACGAACAAGGATTAGCTGCAACACTATATGCCATAGCATCTGGGCAATCTTGTCGTTATGGTCATCAAGTTATTTCGCCTCTTGCTTTAGGTTTACCTAAGTTATTAGCAAAAATTATCGAAGCTATGCTGAGTGACGATATTAAAATACGTAATAGTGCCGGCGATTATTTCTTTAAACAATTGCCTTATTTGAAGAATATGGTGATGGCAAAACAGCATACGTTATTAAAAACAGCGTCACTGATTCCTATTTGGTTAAAGTCAAAAAGTGATGAAGTTATTGATACCGTTGTTTATGGTTCACGTAAGTCGTTCTTAAGGGAATCCACGGGGAGTAGCCAACTCACTGATATAGATGATGCACAATTAGAAAAATATTATAAAAACTACCTTATGGGGATGGGAGATACAGAAAAGGCATTTATAGCCGCAGTTGGGCGTTTAGGAAATTTTCCAGTTGTTGGCGGTTTAGCTATTCGCTGGCAGGCAGACGGTGTTTATATTGACTCAAATTTAACATTATTTGATCCGCGTTTAAAAATATCGTTTCAAAGCGCGGTGAATAATATGGTGAACTTAGCGCAAGGGATCCATCGTATTGGTATGTTCAAAAGTTGTTTATTTAATGCCAGAAGTACTTTACACGTTGAAAGAAAAAGCAGCGATCATAACTTTATAGCAAAAGCTGAACAGGAAATTTCTTTTGATATTAGTGATATCGCAGAGGTCGATGATATTACTCGGTTACATTCTTACTTTGAAGATGGCAAAGATCCCGACGAATATCTCTATTTACCGGATGAGATCATGGGCGTTCTAGCTCGATTGAATTTGATTCATCATACCGGTTGTATTATCTTTGAAGTATTGCCAACTCATTTAAAAATTCATAGTTATTTAATGCTGTTAAATCATGAGAAAGAAGCTGAGTTTACTGAGTGCTTAACCAAAATTATTGCGCTATTGCCGACAATAAAAGGGCAGGGGATTTCAGGTTTTATGAAACTGCCATACAAAGACACCCGGTTCTTTGAACATATTAGCGCATTACCCGAAAGTTACTATCCTAAAAACCCTAAAATAAACAATAATGGAGCAATTAGATGAGTGATAAAATAGGCGAAATGGCTTGGTTAGACCTAACAGTTGTTAATGCCACTGAGGTACAAAGTTTCTATCAACAAGTGATTGGCTGGCAAGTTGAAGAAACTCCAATGGGGGATCATGTTGACTATACGATGAAAAGCCAAGTTACCGGTGATGCAGTAAGTGGTATTTGCCATTCTAAAGGCATTAACTCGGATATGCCTGCTGCATGGCTGCCTTATTTTTTAGTCGCTAATCTCAGTGATTCAATACTTGCTGTGAGTAACCAGGGCGGAAAACTACTTACTGAAATTAAGCTAGCAGGAAAAGACCAATACGTAGTTATTAAAGATCCTGCAGGTGCTGTTTGCGCACTTTATCAAAAGGGGTAATCTATTTGAATTAGCGTTCGTTTAATGGGGCCGAGTTGCTAGGCATAAATAGTGTTTGATAAAGTTTGGTTGCATAATCATCGGTCATTCCAGATACGTAATCTGCAATGACACGATATTCATTGAGGTTGTTATCCTTTGCGTATAACCAACGCTTCACCGTATGTTTAGGCAATAATCTTGCGGGGTCACTCGCGAGCGCTTCAAATAATTCCATCACAATTTGTTGGCCACGGTATTCATGTTGCTGAATCGCTGTTTGTTTGATTACAAATGAGAAGACAAAATCTTTAAATACCTGCAACACTTCTGCTATGTTTTGTGGAAGTTGTGCGTTATAGCGCAGTAATGGCTCCGAAAACTTAGTGTGTTCATGTTCATTTAAATCAACCAATCTAATTTCTGTTATCAAAAAGTTGACCAGAGCGCCGATTGCTTCTTTTTGAATATAATGCCGTTCACTAAAAAGCTTATCTGACAAATCCAGACAATAACCCTGTAGCCATGGTTCATCTATATCTTTGAGCTTTAAAATAACTTCTTTATCGAAATCTTGTTGGCTAACAATGCCGGTAACAATTGCATCTTCAAGGTCATGAATTCCATAGGCAATATCATCAGCTAACTCCATTATGGAGCAGTCAAGTGATTTGAATTGTGTCTTACTGTGTTTGTTTTTCAGTGTTTTTATCGATTGGAAACTCTTTCGATCAGTCTCGGATAAAGGTGATAGAACCCAATTAAACATCTCTGTATCGTCGCTATAGAGCCCCTTTGCAGGATGCCAGTCTCCAGCTTTTAATTGTCTAAAAGAACTTGGCGCAACAGGTAAAGTCAATTGTGTTAAATTGGCTAATGTTTGTGGGTATTTTATCAATCCTAAAAGCGTACGACGCGATAAGTTCATTCCATAAAATTCACTGAAAGGCTCAAGGTGTGAAACTATGCGAAAGGTTTGACCATTTCCTTCAAAACCTCCATGGTTACGCATCATGTAATTTAAGGCAACCTCGCCGCCATGACCGAAAGGGGGGTGGCCAATATCATGTGCTAAACAAATAGATTCAATTAAGGTGTCGTCGTTAGGGAAAAGTTCGCGGCATAACTGGGCATACTTATTTCGTAATTGTGCGCTTATACCTGAGCCAATCTGTGCTGCTTCTAAAGAATGGGTCAGTCGCGTGCGGTAAAAGTCACTTTGCCCACTTCCCATTACTTGAGTTTTAGATTGCAAGCGCCTAAAGGCAGCAGAATGAAGAATTCGTGCGCGATCACGTTGAAAAACACTACGGTGATCATGTTGACGTTTGACAACGCTCGTTAGCTTTCGTTGCTCCCAAATTTCATTCATTAGCATATTAATAAAAATTCCCTTTGCGTAAAAGTCTCTTAAAGCGGCTATACATCTCATGTTATTATGCTATTAATTATTACAGGTATTAATAAATAACTTGATGAAAGTGATGTTACTACCATAACTAGTTTTCATTTGTAAATGCAAGCGTTTGCTTTTAAGGATTTATTTGTTTTGTTCGCCAATTTTCTGAAAATAGTACTCATTTTTTTTATTGCTTGTTTTAACCAAGTCACTTTTGCAGAAAGTGATTTAAGTACACTTGAAACTGATAAAATAGAAATGGTCGATGGTTTAGTAAAACCCCCATTTATTATTGAAGAAAATGGTCGAGGCTTACAGTTAGATATTGTTAGAGCGGCTTTAGAAGCGACAAATAAAGAGGTTGATTTTATTCATGTACCTTTTGGTCGTACCGTAACCACTTTTCAAAGTTTAAACGCAGATGGTATTGTTACGGTTTTACCCAATTATCAACATCCTAACTTATTTATTTCCAAACCCTTTATTACCTATCAAAATGTTGCTGTTAGCTTATTGGAAAATCAACTTTCTCTTGAAAATATAGAAGATTTATCAGGTAAAAGTATGGTTGCTTTCCAAAATGCTAAAAAATATTTAGGTGAGGATTTTAATAAAACCATCAGATATTCAATGGATTATCGAGAGGTTGCTGAGCAAACTAAACAAATTGAACTGTTATTCTTACATCGCACTGAAGTGATTATTCTTGATATAAATATTTTTAAGTATCTTTTGAAGCACAATACTACTGGGCGTAGTTCTCAACCATTTAAAGTACATTATATATTCAATGAACGTCAATATTCAGCGGCTTTCAAGTTAGAAAAAAATAGAGATGTTTTTGATCAAGGTATCAAAACCATGAAAGAACAAGGTACTTATCAAATAATAGTGGACAAATACCTAGACCAACAATAATTACCTTATTCCGTATCGGTAGCCTTATTTAGCTATTGGCGATAAAAATAGCACGCTTAGGCGCTGGGTATCCTTCAATTGTTTTACTACTATCATTAGGATCAAGAAAATCAGCTAGCGACTCAGTGTCTATCCAATCCGTTTTTCTCTGTTCGTCCAGTGCCGTAATATCAGTATTAACTACTCGAATATTTTTAAAACCACAACGAGCAAGCCAAGCACACATTGCATCACAGCTTGGTAGAAACCAAACATTGCGCATTTTTGCATAGCGTTCACCGGGTACTAAAACGGTATTTTCATCACCATCAACCACCAAAGTTTCTAAGACGAGTTCGCCACCTTTAACCAGTTGGGCTTTTAGTTGATAAATAAAGTCGATGGGTGAGCGGCGGTGGTATAACACGCCCATTGCAAAAACAGTATCAAACGCTTTTAACTCGGGTAATTGTTCTACCCCTAAAGGTAATAAACTGACGCTACTATCATTAACAAAGTGCTGAATAGCGTTAAACTGAGTAAAAAATAATTGAGTGGGATCAATACCTACAACAAACTTTGCACCTTCACCTCGCATACGCCACAAGTGATAACCACTTCCGCAGCCAATATCTAAAACATACTTGTTTTTTAATGGGCTAATATGTTCTTTCAAACGATCCCATTTAAAATCAGAACGCCATTCGGTATCTATATGTAAACCATGAATATGATACGGGCCTTTGCGCCAGGGTTTAAACTTTTTAAGCAAATTCTCTATTCTTTTATATTCGCCATCGCTAATGTCACTTTTACATCCAAGGGTTACGCCATCGCTAATATTAATAGCTGATGGTGTTGTTTTAGGTAATGCGTCTAACGTTTTTTGCCACTGGGCAAATTCTCCATGTAAATGTTCTTTTTTCCATTGTGTGAGTTGTGCAGGTAATGTGTTTAGCCAATGGCTTAAACGATTTTGAGATATTTCTTGATAGAATTTATTAAATGACATGAGGTAAATTACTTAATCGCGATGAGTGAAAAAAAGTTAAAACATTGAAACCATGGCGTACTATGACTGAATCCGGCGTTTTCTAAGCGTTCAATATGTTCGGGTAAACTATCAATACGCATTACTTTTTCAAGGGCGGTACGCTTTTGAGCTATTTCTAATTCGCTATAGCCATTGGCGCGTTTAAAATCGAGATGTAAATCGACAAGGTGTTCATTGCAAATATCATCATCTGCAGATATTTTTTCAGATAATAGTAATAAACCATCAGGCTTTAATCCTTCGGCTATTTTAGTGATTAACGCTAAACGAGTTTTAGGCTCAATAAACTGCAGGGTAAAGTTCAATACCACCATTGACGCATTTTCAATGGGAATGTCTAGGATATTACCTTCAATAATTTCGACAGGCGTTTTTCCTTTAAATGCGTTTACATGCATTTTGCAACGTTCCACCATTGCAGATGAGTTATCAACGCCAATTATTTTACAATTTTCTGCTTTAATCGCTTTACGCATGGCTAATGTTGCTGCGCCAAGAGAACAGCCTAAATCATAAACATTACTATTATCAACAACGAAACGCTGACTTAGGCGGCCAATCGTATCTATAATGGTATTATAACCCGGCACAGAACGGGAAATCATATCAGGGAAAACTTCGACAACCTGTGCGTCAAAAGTAAAGTCTTTAACTTGGCTTTGTTTATTTGAAAAGATCAAATCGGGTTCGGATGGCTTCATTACTTAGTGCTTATATTTGTATGAGTATAATCATTGGGGCGTATTTTAGCTTAAATTGGTCGTCAGGGGCTAGTTTTGCTTATTATTTGGTGATTTAAAAAGAAAACTAGCTCTGCATTTTTATTATATCGGGTTATAATTGGCGTTATTTCATAGTGTTTATTTTATTATACCTTTTATTGATTAAGGAATTCCTGTTGCGATTTGTTCATTTTATAGTTTTTTTCACACTATTGATGATGTGCGCTACGACTCAAGCACAGACTAATAAAGATGTATTTGAAAAAACACAACGACCTTTAACCATTGCCGTCAATAAAACCACTTATCCTTATATGTTCATGAATGAACAGGGGAAGGCTGATGGGTTATTACCTGAATTGTGGCGCTTATGGGCTGAACGACAAAATGTTCAAGTTGAGTTTATTACTTCAGATTGGCTAACTACATTATCTCGAGTAAAATCAGGTGAAGTTGATATTCATGCCGGCATGATAGAAACAACATCACGTGAAGGTTCTTTTATATTTAGTTCGCCATTTTTTCTGCAAGATTTTCATTTTTTTATTCATAGAGATTTTGCCAACTTAACCACTATTGATCAATTATCACCTTACATCATTGGTAGTGTAAAAGGTTCGGCTCCTGCTCTTGTAATAAAAAATAGCTATCCTGAATTAAAGCTAAGGCTATATAACAATCGTCATGATTTATATCAAGCAGCATTAAATAATGAGATTGTTATTTATACAGGTTTAGACAAACCCTCTAAATTTTTCCCTCAATACCAGCACCTTAATAATAACTTTCCACCATATAAAAGAATTAGCTTTTATCAAGGGAAGTATGTTGGCGCCACCGCACTTAATAATGAAGATTTACACGTTTTTATTGAACAAGGACTTGCCAAAATATCCGATGATGAAAAGGCCAGTATTGAAAAAAAATGGTTAGGTCGAGGCAAAAAAAGTAAAACCTTATTATTGAGCTTTCTGACTCAAGCCCCCCCTTATATGGCGGTTTCACCTACTGGTAAGCCGCAAGGTTTATTTATAGACTTATGGCGTTTGTGGGCAAAAGAAAGTGGTATTGATATTGAGTTTATTGCCCAACCAAGAATAAAACAATTAGCGATGCTAAAAGATGGTGATGTTGATATTCATATCGGCTATTCAGCTGAGAGTTTTGATAACCAGTTACAAATTGCTACGCAAATATATGGTGTGTATTCAGGGGTTTTTATCTCAAAGAAGATTAAAAATGTTTATTCGATGGCGGATCTCTCGGGTAAAACATTAGGTGCTTTAAAAGGTTCAATATATCTAAAGAGTATAAAAGAGCAATTTCCTGATATTAATATCGAAGCTTTTTCGACCCCTTACGGAATGTTGAATGCAGCTGAATTTGGTAATATAGATGCGATGATAGGTGCTGAAGAGTACCTAAATACACGGCTTATTCAAAGCAATTTACAATCGTCATTCTATCAATTAAGGAATGTAAATTTTCCAGCGCCCATTTTTTCTTTAGTACAAAAAAATAACGATGAACTTGTTGAACTTATCAAAGAAGGCTTTGCAAACATCCCCGTTGAAAAACTTATTGCACTTGAAAGGAACTGGCTAAACCATAAACAGAATGGTTACTTCCTTCGCTCTGCAGAGAAAGTCACCTTATCGAAATCTGAAACGTCATGGCTTGCACAGCATAAAAAAATTAACATCGGCCTAGTTAAACAATGGGTTCCTATGGAGTTTATTGATGCTCAAGGGGAAGTCAGTGGCATAAACCCAGATATATTAGCATTACTTTCTAAGCGTTCAGGTTTGCTGTTTAATTATGTGTTTTTTGATACTTGGAGTGAACTGTATCAAGGGCTTTTAGATCGTGAAATTGATATGTTAGCGAGTGTATCGGTTACCGAAGAACGTAAAAAGAATGTGACTTTCACTCAACCATACTGGAGCATGCCCTGGGTCATTTTACACCAACGCCAATTAGGTTCACAGCTGAATTTAACCCACTTTAATGGTAAACAATTAGCGGTTATAAAAGGGTATTACCTTTCATCCACGATTAGAAATGAATATCCACGAATATCGTTGAAATTAGTTGATGACCATAATGCGGGATTATTAGCCGTACAGCAAGGTGTTGTTGACGGTTTTATTTCAAATATAGCCTCAGCTTCAGAGTTGATCAAGCGTGAAAGTCTGGTTGTTTTAAGTCTATCGGTAATCGAAGAACTCTATAGTGATACTAGTCATTTCGCAGTAAGGCCTGACTGGCATGAACTTCAAAGTATTTTAAATAAGGCATTACTCACTATTTCAGATAATGAAAAGCAACATATTTATGATCGTTGGTTTGGCGTTAAAATTGAAACTGGTTTTGATAAAAATGTAGTGATGCGAGTTTCAGCTCAGATAGGGGTGATTATTCTCATTGTTATTATTGCCATTGTTATGTGGAATAGACGCTTATATAGTGAAATTAAAACACGTAAACGCTTAGAAGAAAAAATGAAGCATATGGCTACCCACGACGAGTTAACTGGTTTGGCAAATAGAGTTCTACTCAAAGATAGAATTAATACCGCGATTAGTTTTCATAAACGTCAGCAATTAGAGATCGCTGTATTATTTATTGATCTAGATGGTTTTAAAATGATTAACGATACTCATGGTCATGATGTTGGTGATGAGTTATTGATAAAAGTGGCTGACAAACTTAAATGTTGTGTTCGGCAATCAGATACGGTTGTGCGTTTTGGCGGCGATGAATTTGTTCTGTTATTAACGGGCTTACATAATAAAAATGAAGCTGCGTATATTGCAGATAAGGTGCTTAAATTGATGCAGAAACCTTTTGAATTATCGGCTGAAAGGGTAAGTATCGGCTGTAGTATTGGTATTGCTATGTATCCGAATGACGGTGTTACAGACAATGATTTATTAAAAATTGCTGACACATTAATGTATCGTGTAAAAGCTGATGGCAAAAATCATTATGTGTTTAGCTAAAGTACAGCAACCACTTAGGCTGAGCCCTGAGTGTCTATATTTCAATGAATAATATTTTATAATAATATGTAATAGGAAATCCCCACAGATAGGCTAATTTTATTTTACGGCTTAACTTTATACTCACTTACCCGCTTTAAAACTTTTCTTGTGGAAATATTCCTTTATAATATCGACAATTTTTCTCCTAACGACTGACTTTGCTTATTTTAAGCAACGCCTCGTTAGTATTATCAGGACATATATACATGCGCGATCTTTATTGTGGTGAGGTGAACGAGTCTCACATTGGTCAAGAAATTACTTTATGTGGTTGGGTAAACCGTCGTCGAGACTTAGGTGCGGTGATCTTTTTAGATCTTCGTGACCGTGAAGGTTTAGTGCAAGTAGTTTATGATCCTGACTTACCAGAAGTTATTGCTAAAGCTAATACTTTACGTAATGAATTTTGTGTACAAATTAAAGGTAAAGTCCGTGCCCGTCCTGAAGGACAAGTTAACAAAGGCATGAAAACTGGCGCTATTGAAGTTTTAGGTTTAGAGCTTACTATTCTTAATAAATCTGCACCATTGCCATTAGATTCGAACCAAACTAACTCTGAAGAGCTACGTTTAAAATACCGTTACTTAGATTTACGCCGCACAGAAATGACTGAACGTATGCGTTTTCGTGCACAAGTTACTTCTAAAGTGCGTCAATCACTTGAAGGCCAGGGTTTTTTAGATATTGAAACACCGATATTAACGGCTGCGACTCCTGAAGGTGCACGTGATTATTTAGTACCAAGTCGTACGCATAAAGGTCAATTCTTTGCTTTACCACAATCACCACAACTGTTTAAGCAATTGTTGATGATGTCAGGTATGGAACGTTATTACCAAATCGTTAAATGTTTCCGTGATGAAGATTTACGTGCTGACCGTCAGCCTGAATTTACGCAAATAGATATTGAAACTTCTTTCATGAGCTCAGATCAAGTGATGGAAGTTGCTGAAACAATGATTGTTAACCTATTTAAAGAGTTAATGGATGTTGATTTAGGCACTTTCCCACGTATGACCTATTTAGAAGCGATGACTCGCTTTGGCTCTGATAAGCCAGATTTACGTAACCCGTTAGAATTAGTCGATGTCGCTGATATTGTAAAAGACGTAGAATTTAAAGTATTCTCAGGCCCTGCGAATGACGAAAAGGGTCGTGTTGCAGTAGTTTGTGTACCGGGCGGCGCAAGCAAGTTTTCACGTAAAGGTATTGATGAATTAACGAAGTTTGTTGGTATTTATGGCGCGAAAGGTATGCCATGGATGAAAGTTAACGATATTGATGCAGGCCTTGAAGGTCTTCAATCACCTATCTTGAAGTTCTTAACTGAAGATGCGGTTAAAGAATTGTTAGTACGCACGAATGCCAAATCAGGCGATATTATTTTCTTCGGCGCAGACAGCTATAATGTTGTTACCGAAGCGCTTGGTGCATTGCGTTTAAAAGTAGGTGAAGATTTAGATTTATTGCAAGGTGAGTGGAAACCTTTATGGGTTGTTGACTTCCCTATGTTTGAAGAAGTTGATGGCCATATGCACGCCATTCATCATCCTTTTACTGCACCAACTAATTTAACCGCTGAACAGTTAGAAGCAAATCCTGTAGGCGCCTTATCTAATGCTTATGACATGGTACTTAACGGTTGTGAGTTAGGTGGTGGTTCTGTTCGTATTCATAACCAAGAAATGCAAGCTGCAGTATTTAGAATTCTAGGTATTACTGATGAAGAAGCTCAAGAGAAATTTGGTTTCTTACTTGAAGCGCTACAATACGGTGCTCCACCACATGCCGGTCTAGCTTTTGGTCTTGATAGATTAGTGATGTTAATGACAGGCGCGAGTTCAATTCGTGATGTTATGGCATTTCCAAAAACAACGACCGCGGCTTGTCCATTAACTAATGCACCAGGTAAAGCTAATCCTGATCAATTAGTTGAATTAGGTATTGCTTGTCTTCCTAAAATAGTTAAGTCTGAATCTGATGAAGAATTGATTTAGTATATAAAATGTGGCTAGAGAGGGCCTTCATTTAACAATTATAGAAAACGTATTGGTTATATTATCAATACGTTTTTTTATATTAGAATAGAAATAAGTTATGACTATAATTTTAGGTATAGATCCCGGTTCACGTATTACGGGTTACGGTGTTATTAAAAAAGAAGGGCGCAAGCTCACTTATCTAGGTAGTGGTTGTATCAAAGCATTTTCTGGTAAGAAAGAAGATGATAATTTCAGTGAGCGCTTGCAAACCATCTTTGCGGGTATTTCCGAACTAATCCTGCAATTTAATCCAGAACTTTTTGCCATAGAGCAAGTCTTTATGGGAGTAAACCCTGGCGGAGCACTTAAGCTTGGGCAAGCACGTGGTGCTGCTATTGTGGCAGCAACGAATAAAGGTTTACCGGTCGCTGAATATTCAGCTAGACAAATAAAGCAAGCAGTTGTTGGTACGGGGGCTGCTGATAAAAGCCAAGTACAACACATGGTGAAGACTATTTTAAAACTACCGGCTATGCCACAAGCTGATGCGGCAGATGCACTTGCTGTAGCACTATGCCACGCGCATAGTTATGAATCTTTAGAAAAAATGGCCGGGCAGGCAAGTAAAATAGTACGCAGTCGCTTAAGGTAAAGCACCAATCAACTTTACTGTATAAATATATAGTGGTATGGTTGCCCCAGATTATTTTATTAGCAAGGGCATTACAGTGATCGGTCGTTTACGTGGAACATTATTAGAAAAATTAGCACCAGAAGTCTTAATTGAATGTGGTGGTATTGGTTACGAAGTGACTATGCCGATGACCAGTATTTATGCGTTGCCTGAACAAAATGAACAAGCGATTATTTATACACACTTTATTGTTCGTGAAGATGCACAGTTACTTTATGGTTTTGCCAATAAAGTAGAACGTAAACTGTTTCGCTTAGTGATTAAAGTCAATGGTGTTGGGCCTAAGCTAGGTTTAGCTATTTTATCGAGTATGTCTGCTGACCAATTTGTTAGTTGTGTCGCCCATGATGACCTAACAAGTATTGTAAAAATTCCCGGTGTTGGTAAAAAAACTGCCGAACGACTATTGATAGAAATGCGTGACAGACTAAAAGACTGGCAAGTAACAAATATCACGGCTGTTAACGATTCAATGCCACTCGATTTTCAGCATGAAAAGACCTTTGTCAGTAATGCTAAAGGAGATGCAACTAATGCACTAATATCTTTAGGTTATAGTCAACAACAAGCAGACAAAGCGATACGAGCTGTTTTTAAAGTTGAATTGAGCAGTGAAGATCTTATTCGTGACGCGCTAAAAGCAATGCTTTAATATTCGTAGTAATATCCGCATTAATATTTATTTTCGTTTATATAAATAAAGAGAACAGAGAGCAAAATGATAGAAGCAGATCGTCTTATCGAACCCGCAGCTCAACCAGAAGAAGAAACGATTGATCGTGCTATTCGCCCTAAATTTTTAACCGATTATACTGGGCAAGATCACGTAAAAGTTCAAATGGAAATTTTTATTGCTGCAGCGAAAAAACGCGATGAACCTCTCGATCATCTGCTTATTTTTGGACCTCCAGGTTTAGGGAAAACGACTTTAGCAAATATTGTCGCCAATGAAATGGGGGTGAATATTCGCACAACATCAGGACCTGTTCTAGAAAAGGCAGGCGACTTAGCTGCTTTATTAACTAATTTAGAAGAAAATGATGTTCTTTTCATCGATGAAATACACCGTCTAAGCCCTGTCGTTGAAGAAATACTCTATCCGGCAATGGAAGATTACCAACTTGACATCATGATTGGAGAAGGGCCTGCTGCTCGTTCAATCAAATTAGATTTACCAGCTTTTACCTTGATTGGTGCAACCACCCGCGCTGGTGCATTAACATCCCCCCTGAGAGATCGTTTTGGTATTGTGCAACGCCTTGAGTTTTACAATACAGCAGACTTAACTGAAATTGTTAAACGTTCAGCTCATTTTCTTAATTTAACGATTGATGAAGAAGGTGCCTTTGAAGTCGCAAGACGTTCTCGTGGTACACCAAGAATAGCTAATCGCTTATTACGTCGGGTGCGTGATTATGCTGACGTTAAAACACAAGGAGTTGTTAGTCAATCAACCGCGACTAAAGCGCTAAATATGTTAGAAGTTGATGACCAAGGCTTTGATTTAATGGACAGAAAATTACTACAAGCCATTATTGATAAATTTATGGGTGGCCCGGTTGGGCTTGATAACGTTGCGGCAGCTATTGGTGAAGAACGCGAAACTATTGAGGACGTTATTGAACCTTATCTTATCCAGCAAGGATTTTTGCAACGAACTCCGCGTGGTCGTATTGCCACTGAGCGAGCCTACCAACACTTTGGTTTAGACAAGCCCTCCTGTTCATAATCCGTTTCATAAATTTTAGACAAAAAAAAGCCCACATAAATTATGTGGGCCAACTTATAAATTAAGTTGATAGAAGGAAATATGGTTTCCAATAAACATGTCAGAGAGAAATGATAAGAATCAGTTCATGTACTTTAACTAGCAATTAGTCGGATTAAGTCAGCGAAGAGTAATCGGAGTAATTTGTTGGCTAGCTCAAAGAACAAGTGAATTTTAGAGTAACTAGTCTACATTGACAAACTAAAAAAATTATCGTGTTCGCATTAGAAAAACTAATGCATCTGTTAGGTGTGTTCAGTACTGTTTTCTATATCATTCCCTATTGACCATTCCAAAACAAAATTTATGTCAATACTGTTACATTACTTTGCTAATCAAGGCTTGTTGTATAGTCGGTTTATCATTAATATAGAGGCCGAAATAAGAGTGCTCGGCGATACTTGCTTTTCAGTTAAGCATGAATAAATAATTTTAATGCCAAGCATCATTTACATCTTTCTAAGCGTTTATCTGAACTTAATGCCGAATATAAAATATAACTATCCCGTTAGAATATATTATGAAGACACTGATGCGGGTGGTATTGTTTACCACACCAATTATCTTAAGTTTTGTGAACGTGCTCGTACCGAGTGGTTAAGAGAATTAGGTGCTAATCAATCATTTTTTTTAGAACAAAACATCGGTTTGGTGGTCAGAAGAATTGAAATGGACAATATAGCCTCTGCCAAGTTAGATGATTTACTCTCGGTAACTTCATGGATTAGCGAATTCAAACGCGCTAGCTTTGTTTTTACCCAACAGATATTTGACCAACAAAATAAGCTTATTTGCTCAGTTGTTGTAAAAATTGCCTGTGTGAACTTAAAACTTACCAAGCCTTGTGCCATCCCAGAAATAATATTAGGAGCGTTAAAACGTGTCAGCTGAAATCTCAATTTTAGATTTATTTATTCATGCCAGTTTATTAGTACAAGTAGTTATGTTTATTTTATTATGTTTTTCTATTGCTTGTTGGGCGATGATTTTTCAACGCCGTAAAGCGCTGAATGCCGCACAAGAACAAATGAAACATTTTGAAGATAAGTTTTGGAGCGGAGCCGACTTAAGTAAACTTTATAATGAAGTATCTTCTAAAGGGTCGGTAACAGGTATTGAAAGTTTATTTGTTTCAGGTTTTAAAGAATTTGCTCGCCTAAGAAAAAGTAATATAAACTCACCACAAGCTATTGTCGATGGTACTCACCGAGCAATGAGAGTAGCTCTTTCACGTGAAGTTGACGAGCTTGAAGTCCACTTACCATTCATGGCAACGGTTGGGTCTATTAGTCCATATATTGGTTTGTTTGGTACCGTTTGGGGAATAATGAATTCGTTTATAGCACTTGGCGCGGTTGAACAAGCAACACTTGCTATGGTTGCCCCTGGTATCGCTGAAGCATTAATTGCAACCGCAATGGGATTATTCGCTGCAATCCCTGCAGTAATGGCCTTCAACAGATTTAGTCATCATGTTGAAAAACTTGAAAATGGCTACGGTAATTTCATGGAAGAATTTTCCAGTATATTACAACGTCAAAGTGCAACTGAACAATAAGCCAACGCGGAGCAATACTTATGTATAAAAGAGTAAGACGCCGTAAAGTCGCCGAGATTAATGTCGTTCCTTATATTGATGTCATGTTGGTCTTGTTGATAATTTTTATGGTTACGGCACCATTGGTCACACAAGGCGTTAAAGTTGACTTACCAAAGGCTGATGCAGAGACACTAGATAAAGATTCAAAACCACCATTAGTTGCTTCCGTTGATGCAGAAGGTAATTACTATTTAGCCGTTGGAACCAGTAAAAATGAGCCGATGTCTGCTGAACAAATTGCAACCCTTGTGGCGGAACATATAAAGCTTGAACCAGAAACACCGGTTGTCGTTAATGCTGATGGCGCAGTTTCATACGACGCTGTTATTCAATTAATGGTGTTACTACAGCAAAAAGCCGGTGTCCCTTCTGTCGGGTTGATGACAGATCCTGGGGAGAAGTAATTCGTGAGCCGAAAATTTGCTATTGCTCTCTCTCTTAGTTTTGTAATACATGTCGTTCTTGCGGCCGTTTTACTTATGGGGAATTTTGACAGCAAGCCTAAAGTGCCACCTAAAGCTGCGCCAATGCAAGCTATCCAAGCGACTATTGTTGATAGGAGTAAAGTGGAAGCGCAGCTCAATAAAATAAAGAAGAAAAAGAGTGATGAGGCGAAGCGTATAAAAGAACTGCAACAGCAAGCGGCCTCAGCGAAGAGAAAGCGTGCAAAAGAAGAAAAACGTATTAAAGATGTAGAACGCCAACGTAAGAAAAAAGCTCGAGAAAAAAAAGCTGCTGACTCGGCAGCCAAAAAAGCACGAACAAAAGCCAATGCTGCAGAAAAACTACGAAAGCAAAAAAAGAAAGAGAATGACAAAAAAATAGCGGATAAAGCTGCTGCTGATGCTAAAGCTAAACGTTTGAAAGAAGAAAAGGCAGCAAAAAAAGCGGACGACTTACGCAAGAAAGAGGCTGCGGTACGAAAACGAAAAAAGCAAGAAGCGAAAGAGCGTGCCGAACAACAAAAAATGTTAGAGCAACAAATGGCAGAAGAAATGGCGGTTAGGCAACAAGCAAGACGTCAACAAACAATGACCGAAGCAGCGCGTTTTGAGGCATTAATTCGCCAAACGATTCAAGGTAACTTAATAACAGATCGCAGTACAATGGAAGGTAAGTCTTGTAAATTGACTATAAGTCTTGCACCATCGGGTTTCGTTATCAATGTCGTGATAGGCAAAGGTGATAAAGTGGTTTGTGATGCTTCAAAAACAGCAATTTATAAAGCTGGAACATTACCTGTATCAAAAGACCCTGAAGTATTTAAAGAAATGCGAACGATTAGTTTAACCGTAGTTCCAGAATTTTAACCACCCAATTTAATGATTGATAATCCATGACTGAGAAAATAGTAGAACATATGATTAAATTTAAAATAGCATTCATTTTCTTTATTGCACTTTTGTCAGCTAATGCATCAGCTGCACTTGAAATCGTGATCACTGAAGGTGTTGATAGCGCACGTCCTATTGCCGTTCTCCCTTTTAAGTGGGTCGGTGTAGAGCCGCTTCCTGAAAATGTTTCGAGTATTATCAGTGAAGATTTATTACGTAGCGGTAAATTCAGTCCTATAAACAACCTTCGTTTCCCTCAAACACCATTCTCAGATAAAGAAATTGATTACTCTGCTTGGGCGAGTCAAGGTGTTGAAGCGGTTGTTGTTGGTCAAATCAATGCAATAGGTATTGGACGTTACAAAATTAGTTATCAATTAGTTGATGTTATTCGCGGACAAATTACGGGTGGACAATCACAAATGCTAAGTAATGGTGAGCTGGTGAAAACCTCTGATCATATCCATGCAGAGGGGGCCTTTGAAATAAGCACTGACCAATTTCGTCGTTATAGTCATCATATTAGCAACGTTATTTATGAAAAGTTAACCGGAAGTAAAGGGGCATTTCTTACTAAAATTGCCTACGTTGTTGTGCGAGATCAAGGAGAGTTTCCTTTTCAGTTAGTTATTGCGGATTATGATGGCGTTAATGAACATGTATTGTTAAGTTCTAAAGAGCCTTTAATGTCACCATCATGGCATCCAAAAGGTAATCAGTTAGCGTATTCAACATTTGAGAATAACCAGCAAAAAATATATGTTATTGATATTTATACGGGGAAGCGTACTATGCTTAGCGCGTATAAAGGAATAAATAGCGCGCCGCGTTGGTCTCCTAATGGTCAACAAATGGCGATGATGTTATCTAAAGATGGTAATTCAGAGCTTTATGTCATGGACATAGCCACTAAAAAATTACGTAGAGTTACCCGTCATCGTGCTATAGATGCCGAGCCAAGTTGGAGTCCTGATGGAAAATCCTTGGTATTTAGTTCAGAACGGGGTGGTAAACCTCAGCTATATCGCGTAAATTTAGTCGATGGTCGCGTAAAACGATTAACTTTTGATGGTGATATGAACCTTGGTGGCTCATTAACACCTGACGGACGTCAGTTAATTATGGTCAACAGAACGCGAGGGAAGTACCATTTAGCTAAACAAGAATTAGAATCTGGGATTTTTCAAGTGCTGACAAATACACGCTTGGATGAATCACCAAGTGTAGCGCCTAATGGCGGTATGATCATTTACAGTACATTACACAATAATAAGCAAGTGCTTAGTTTAGTTTCTGTAGACGGAAGATTTAAAGCGCGTTTACCCGCGGTTAATGGTGAAATTAAAGCACCTGCTTGGTCACCATTTTTATAACAAAAAATTAATTTATAAAACATAACTTTAGAATAATAAGGACAAATATAATGCGTTTGAATAAAACTGTAAAAGCTCTTGCGATCGTTTTGCCAATTTTGGCTTTATCTGCTTGTAGTTCAAATTCAGCAACTGATGAGCAAAGCACTGTAGAAACTAATGCTCAAGAATCAGCAGCGACCGCTGCCGCTGCCGCTGCTGCTGCCGCTGAACAAGTACAAGTGAGTGCTGCTCAACGTGCTGCTGAAATTGAAGAGCAACAACGTCAAGAATTAGAGAAACTTCGTGCAGAGCACATCGTTTATTTTGATTTTGATACATCAACAGTAAGTAGTGAGTTTTCTGCAATTTTAGACGCTCATGCTAAATTTTTAAACGAACGTTCAAATACTAAAGTGTTAGTTGAAGGCCATGCCGACGAACGTGGTACTCCAGAGTACAACATTGCTTTAGGTGAGCGTCGTGCTAAAGCCGTTGTGACTTATTTAGAAAACATGGGTGTTTCATCTTCACAAATTAGCGTTGTAAGCTATGGTGAAGAAAAGCCGATGGTTAAAGATCGTAGCGAAAGTGCTTTTGCTAAAAACCGTCGTGCGGTATTAGTTTACTAATCGAGGATCGAAATGAAACTGAATAAAGTTTTATTCGGGATGTCCTTTGTTGCTACTACTTATATAGTAGTAGCGGCAGAATCTGCTCCCGTCATTGACATATCAAAAGTTGATTCAACTAAAAGTAACACCTCACAGTACTCACCAGCCTCATCGCAAACCGTTAGTGAACGATTAGCCAGCCTTGAACGTAAACTTGATGCGCGTAACCGTGCCCAAGTGAATGTGCAGCGGCAACTTGATGAACTTCAAAGCGAAGTCAATGAGTTACGTGGTGTAACCGAATTGCATACTCATCAACTTAGCCAAGTACTGAACCGACAGCGTGAGTTATATCAAGAACTTGATCGCAGAGTCTCACAAGCGCTTAAACCTGCCAATAATGTTCCTGCTGCGATTAGTGCACCAACTACACCAACTGGTGTTCCTGCTAACTATTCAACAAATTTAACTGAAAACCAAGCTTATGATCGCGCGGTAAATTTAGTGTTGAAAGATAAGCAGTACGATAAAGCGATTCCAGAATTCCAGTCCTTCAATAAACAGTATCCTGATTCAAGTTATGCTCCAAACTCACATTATTGGTTAGGTCAGTTATTATTTAACAAAGCACAATACACACAAGCAAAAAATGAATTTACCTTGGTGGTTGAAAAATATACTGACTCTAATAAGCGCAGTGACGCAATGTTGAAGTTGGCAATGGTTGAACAGAAGCTAAATAATAATGTAGCGGCGAAAATTTGGTATCAAAAAGTTTTAGCACAATACCCTGAATCAAGTGCTGCTCAACTAGCACAACCAAGATTAGAAAACTTGTAATCATCTAAACGATGATTACTTAGACTAACTGCTTTCTTTTTATGCAAACAGTCAGAAAACAACAAAAAAGTTAAATATATTAGTTGCACTAAAAAATATTTTGAGTATTATATGCGGCGCGTTGAGGCACTAGTTCAACGCAATGCAATTAAGTCTTTATGTCGGCCGTTAGCTCAGTTGGTAGAGCAGTTGGCTTTTAACCAATTTGTCGAAGGTTCAAATCCTTCACGGCCGACCACTTTTATAGTGTAAGACTTAATGCAAAGAAAAGAAATACCTTGTGTGATTCGAAATTAATTTCGAAAAAGAAATATTGTCGGCCGTTAGCTCAGTTGGTAGAGCAGTTGGCTTTTAACCAATTTGTCGAAGGTTCAAATCCTTCACGGCCGACCACTTTCTTTCACTACAAGATTATGCAATTACCGATTGCATTCGCTGATTGAGATATCAGCACTAAAAGTATTATGTCGGCCGTTAGCTCAGTTGGTAGAGCAGTTGGCTTTTAACCAATTTGTCGAAGGTTCAAATCCTTCACGGCCGACCACTTCTTTTACTATATTATCTTTTATAAATTATTCTTAGATTTAGCGTTACTCATACACTCTTTTTCCTAAAAATAAACATTGTCGGCCGTTAGCTCAGTTGGTAGAGCAGTTGGCTTTTAACCAATTTGTCGAAGGTTCAAATCCTTCACGGCCGACCACTTCTTCTCCTATCCAATTTAATTTATCTTCTCTATTCTTAGATTTCAACTTATTGATAAATTCTGATTCTGTATCCCTTATCACTATTAATAAAAAGTCTTATACACATCGTTTCATCTATACCGTATAATTGCCGCGTTTTTAAAGAGACTATTAGAGATAAAAAATGTCGCAAAGTAATTTAGCCGTAGAATTTGATTTTCAATTCCCTGTAAAACCAGTCCCACTTTCAAATGATGAACGCACAGAATATAAAGACCGCATTAAACTTTTATTGAAAGAAAAGAATGCGGTACTTATTGCACATTATTATACTGACCCAGAAATTCAAGCTCTAGCAGAAGAAACTGGCGGCTGTGTTGCTGACTCTTTAGAAATGGCTCGCTTTGGTAATAACCATCCCGCGACTACGCTTATTATTGCTGGAGTCCGCTTTATGGGCGAAACAGCAAAAGTACTTACCCCTGAAAAAACAGTTGTTATGCCGAGCCTTGAAGCAACATGTTCTTTAGACTTAGGTTGTCCTATTGAAGCCTTTAATGCATTCTGTGATCAACACCCAGAGCGTACTGTTGTTGTTTATGCTAATACCTCAACGGCTGTTAAAGCACGAGCAGACTGGATCGTTACCTCTTCATGTGCCCTAGAGATTGTTGATCATCTAGACTCGCAAGGTGAGAAAATTCTTTGGGGGCCTGATAAACACTTAGGCGCTTACATTCAAAAGCAAACGGGTGCTGACATGTTAATGTGGCAGGGCGCCTGTATCGTACATGACGAGTTTAAAACACAAGCACTAGTCGATATGAAGGCTTTACATCCAGATGCGGCTATTTTAGTGCATCCAGAGTCTCCTGCTGATATTATCGAACTTGCCGATTCTGTTGGTTCAACAAGCCAGTTAATTAAAGCGGCTCAAGACATGGCGAACCAAAAATTTATTGTTGCAACAGATCGCGGTATTTTTTACAAAATGCAGCAACTTTGCCCTGATAAAGAATTCTTTGAAGCACCAACGGCAGGTGAAGGTGCAACGTGCAAAAGTTGTGCGCATTGTCCTTGGATGGCAATGAACGGCTTAAAAGAAATTGAAGACGCATTACTCGACCCTTCAGGAAAAGAAGTTTTTGTTGATATGAAGCTTCGAGATGGAGCATTAAAATCGCTAGATCGCATGTTAACTTTTAATGCAGCATTAGCTGCTCAGTAATTCTGGTGTTGTTCTGTTGATAAAATAAGCAGTTAGCCGTACTTTGTGAAAATTAAGTTGTGTTAACTGTAGAATTTACCTACCATAGCGCGGCTTTAAGAAAATATATATTCAATAATTCCATTGCTGCTCTACATCATTATCTAATATGAAGATGATCAGCGATAAAAAAGTTTTGGTGAGCTGGCCGAGTGGCTGAAGGCGCACGCCTGGAAAGCGTGTAAAGGTTTATCCCTTTCGAGAGTTCGAATCTCTCGCTCACCGCCATATTCAAAAAGCCCGATTCGAAAGAGTCGGGCTTTTTAGTTTTCGAGTTTTAAGTGAGAACTTGTAGCGTAAAACCTTCGACATATAATTCAAATCAATCAAAAAAGTATTACTTTATTCTCGGCTCCTAATTGAATCTATATATTCCTATTTGTTTTTCAACAGACTAAAAATACAGAGTTTGTCTTGTGATATAAAAACATCATTATTTACTAATTTACAGATGAAAAATACCGATTACTCACAACGTTCATTTTTTTTAGTTTTTACATCATAATCATATACATTGCCGAATTTATCAATTTTAAAATAACAACAATCGTCAAATACCTGTTTAAGTAAACCTCTACTTTTTTGCACACGTGATTTGAGGGTTGAGTAACTTACCCCTAATTGCTCAGCATATTGCTTTTGTGATTGATTATTTATATCAATAGCAGTTAATAAGCTCGCGTGCTCTTCTGGAAGCGCGTTTATAAAAGGTGAGATACAGTTTGATAAGTCGACATTTTTCTGTTGATGTTCTTCAAGGTATAATGAATCCTCAATATTACTTGCTTGCGCTCGGCTTTTCTTCCGATAATAATCAATGATAGTGTTATTGGCTATTTGGAATAACCAAGACTTTACACTTTTTTGTGACTTTACTGCAGCCAGGTTGTTATAGGTTTTTATCAAAATGTCTTGCAATAAATCTTCAACATCTGCTTCATTTGAAATCTTTACATGTAAAAATCGCTTCAGTGCTGCTCTGTATTCTGACCATATATCATCTATATTCATTTTACTGACAATCTCCACTAATCAAACGAGGTTTTCATTCGACAGAATTTCCCGCTAATTCTTTGAACTGATTCTGCCTCCATATTTGATACTCGACAAGCAAAAAAATGGAAACAGCAGAATTAATAGATTTAATCTTTTCTCATTATTTTTCGTCTTTTTGTAATGTTAGTCGTCTTATGGGTAAATAAACACATTGGACATATTTATGAGCTTCTTAGAAAACGAACAATTTAACCTACAACCTACAACGAACAAAGTCAGTACACATAAACCAAGAGTCTTAATGTTATACGGCTCTTTACGTGACACTTCATTTAGTCGATTAACAGCTGAAGAAGCCGGGCGTATCTTGGAAACAATGGGCGCTGAAGTTAAGTTTTTTAATCCTAAAGGACTGCCATTATTTGATAACAATGACTCAGCTGGTCATCCAAAGGTGATAGAACTGAGAGAATTAGTGCAATGGTCTGAAGCACAGGTTTGGTCATCACCTGAGATACACGGCAATATGTCCGGTGTAATGAAAACCCAAATCGATTGGATCCCTTTATCACTTGGCGCAGTTAGACCAACACAAGGAAAGACCTTAGCGGTTATGCAAGTAACAGGTGGTTCACAAAGCTTTAATGCTATCAATAATATGAGGATATTGGGGCGCTGGATGAGAATGTTAACAATCCCTAATCAATCATCTGTGGCAAAAGCTTATAATGAGTTCACTGAAAATGGCTTGATGAAACAGTCATCTTATAGAGACCGTATTGTTGATGTAATGGAAGAGTTGATGCGTTTTACTTATTTAACCAGAGATCAAAGTGAATTTTTTCTCGACAGATATAGTGAGAGGCGTGCCAGTCAACCAAAATTAATAGCCATGTGACCTGATACAAAGCTAATACGCCAGTCCTTTATTTCTGGCGTACTTGACTATGATAGGAGTACTTAATATTTAAGCACCTAATTAGAATAAGAAAATAAACATAGGTTTCAGATAATAACTTAAAACATATTAAACCAAATCAGATAAAAGCATTAATGAGAACAAGGATAATATATTAATATCCGATGAAATTAGCTATCCAAATCGATTATATAGCTGAGTTAGTTTCTGAGAAGGACTTTAGTTTTAAGTAATCATTATTCCAACGACAGTTTTATTGTATAAAACCCGTGCCCATGCTTGTCCCATTCTGCCCGCCATATAGATAGACTACAATGTACTGCAAAGGCAACTTGGTCTTTAATTTGTTGATTTAAGGTGTTTTTATGCTGTCTTGTGCGGTAAAAGCAATGTAAAAGACTCTCTATTATTTAATTGAGAGGTTTAAAATTGATTTTTTCATCATTTATAATTCTAAAATATAGCATTGTGTAAATATGTTGCTACATTTATGTTTATTAATTGATCTGCTTCAATGGCATTAGGGGAATTACAGCAGGGGAGTTCGAAGTTAGAAATTAATAATCTGCTCTTGTTCAAACAAAACAACTTTTCGTTAGCTACTAATAACGATTAATATCATTCAAAGGACTTTATGATAATGCGTAAACTTACTCCGAAAATTTTAATTACCAGTATCTTACTCTCATTAACTATTCTACCTACTCTTAGCCATGCCGAAGAGACTAGCCAAGTAAAGGTAACTAAACAAAAATATAATCATTATGACTCGCGCGTTCTTTGGAAATATGCTGATACTGAAAAGCAGGTACCATTAAAAAAATTAAAGAAAGATAATGCTAAAAAGGTAGGTAGTTTAGTCGAAGAGAACATGATGAGAGCAGCTCCTGGTGGAGGCGACGAGCCGGGGGGGGGAGGTACTGGTGGCGGAGGAGGAGGCGGTTCAGGAAGTAGTGGCTCTTTAGCATACCATGAAGTGCTTGCTAAGCTTGATGTTCAAATGGGCATGACAGCTGAAACCAGTGATTTATTAGGCGAGCAAATGGACCTCAATACGGGGGCTGTTTCATTTAGGCATACTGACATTTCTATACCAGGAAATAATAATTTAGAGGTCGCTATTCATCGAGTTTTTAAAGGGGCAAATTATACACATTCGTCAACACTAGAAATGGGTGACTGGATGTTAGATATCCCTTATATTCATACAACATTACTTAAAAGTGCAACACGTTATTCAGGAGATTGGGGGCAAGGTCGAGAATGTAGCGGAAACCTTAGCCCCGGACCAATTTATAATTACGGCTCTACATTTAGTAGTGCTGAGTATTGGAATGGCGATACGCTGAATGTACCAGGACGGATAAATGAAAAGTTATTAACAAACTCTGGCAATATTACTAGTCGTACACACCCTAAAGTAACTAAATCTAATTGGCGTATTTCATGTGCGAATAACGCGTCTTCTTTTGGGGAAAAGTTCATTGCTCAAGCGCCAAATGGCGATAGTTATACCTTTTCAGAATTGCGTTTAGTTGGCACAAAACCACTCGTTAAAAATAATAAGGGAGCATTACGCTATAACGCCTTTATGATGGTTTCTCAGATAAAAGATAAGCACGGAAATACGGTTGATTACACATACACTAATGGACAACTCACCAAAATCTCTTCATCAGATGGACGGGTAATTAATATCAATTACTCAAGTAATCGAGTAAGCAATATTACTTCAGGAAGTCGAACTTGGTCTTACGCTTATAGTGGTGATTCACTTACAAGTGTCACTCGGCCTGATAATTTGTTTTGGCAATATTCTTTAAATGACTTGGGCAAAGTCAACGCAGGATCAACACTTGGTGGTTATGATACCTGTTATTCCCCCACTAATGCTTCAAACGAATATTCCGGTTTGATTAAACATCCTAATGGTACAACTGGCTTGTTTAAGGTCAGAGCAAAAAGATTTGGACGAAGCCGAGTAACTCGTGTATACGATAATGTTGCGCAGGAAGACCATACCATGCGATGTTTCGGTGCCATGTCCATAGTACAAAAAACGTTAACGGGAGAAGGGGTCAGTATGGTTTGGAATTATGACTACTCCGGAAAGCAAGGTTTTTGGAATGGTTCATCGGTATCAAATCTTCACAAATTCACAGGAGCGGTACCGCCATATATTAATAATTATGACTACAAAAAAACGTCTGTAACTTCACCTGATGGCTCTAAAACTATTTACTACCATAATCGTAATTTTCAAAGCATTCTCGATGGAAAGTTAATTGTCACTGAATATTATGATACTAATGGCACATCCTTACTGAAACGCGTTAGGAACACATATAGCCAAAGTGCTTATATCGGTGACTCGGAGCAATTTAATGAAAATAATCTTCCACATAGCCACGTAGCAAGAAAAACCAGCCGCATAGAAGAGATGTTTAACTCAGGAGGAAAAGATACTTATAAATCGAATTACAGTAATTTTAATAAATTCCATGCACCTCAAACGATTGTAGAATATGGAAATGCTGGTTCGCGTTCAAAAAGTATATCTTATTATCAAAATACGACAAAATGGATATTAAATGTACCCGATAATGAAGTTATAGGCAGTGACTTAACTGTTTCTCGTAACCACAATAGTCTGGGTCAAGTCACTAAAGTTACCAACAACGGTGTTGCCCATAACTATATTTATTCTGGAGCGCTTTTAAGTAGTTATAAAGACCCTGAGCTAAACAGTACGGGATTAAGTAATTATTATAGGGGAGTCCCAAGAACCGTCACTTTTGCTAATGGTACGACAAAAACAAGTGCAGTAAACGGTTTTGGTGAAGTGACGAGAACTACGAATCAAAATGGTCATAGTACTTATTATACGCGTGACTCTCTTGGACGAGTGACTTATGTCAATTTACCTATGGGCAATGACATTAGTTTATCCTATAGTCAAAACAGTTATAGTAAAACACAAGGTGGGTTTAAAGAAACCCATAGCCTTGATGGCTTAAACCGTACAATATTATCTACATTTAGAGATAATACCAACAACATCACACGCTATAAAAATAGTCGTTATGATGCTTATAATCGAACTGTTTTTTCATCTATCCCTTCAATATCTCCTTATGAAAATACAGGGAACAACTCGACTTACGATGGTCTTGGTCGAACGATTTTTTCATCTTCACCAGTAGGGTCAAGTAGCTTAATTTATCGTAACCAGAATCGAGTAAATATTACTGATGCTCGCGGGTATGTTACGACTAACTATGGAACTGCTTATGGCTCAGCAGGCAATAGTTTTCCAGTAAGAACCGATGTTCCTTCATCAAGCGGTACTATTGTAACGAAACTAAATAAAAATAAAGTGGGTAAATTGCTTTCTGTTACACAAGGGGGGAAAACTATTAGTTATGGTTATCACCCGACCTATAAAGATTATGTAACGAGTGAAGCACACCCAAGCTTTACGATTTACTCAGGGGTTAATAAAAATGGTAACACGATTAATAAGCGAGTAGGGTCAAGTGCGACGACTTACTATACTTATAATACTGTAAATCAACTTACTAAAACCAACTACCCTAGCGGTACAAGTGATGTCAATTACACGTATCGAAATACAGGTGAATTGCTAACGGCTAAAAATGGTGTTGGGGATATTACCTACACCTACAACTCATTAGGTAATATGACTAGTCGTAGTACCAAAGTTGATGGTGTTAATTATGGCTTTAGTTATGCCTACGACAGTAACAGTAATCTTCAAAGCATTACTTACCCGAATGAGACAGTGAACTACAATCCTAATTTATTCGGTGAAGCGAGACAGGTGGGTAACTATGCTTCAAATGTATTGTATGAACCAACGGGGGCAATGAAATCGTTAACCTATGGTAACGGCTTAACCTACAAAGGTATTGTTGATAGCACTAAAATGCGCCTAGGCACCATAGAAGTAAAATATGGTAGTAGTACTAAGATTAAGAAGTCGTATGGCTTTGATGCCAACAGCAATGTATCAAGCATTACCGATGGAGTAAAATCTAACTACACGGTATCAAATTTTCAATATGATGGCGCAGAGCGGTTAACAAGAGCTTATTCAGGTGCTTGGGGGGGAACAAGTAGTTTTACTTATGACTTATTAGGGAATATTAAAACTAAGATTCAAGCAGGTTCTACTAGTACTTATAACTATGCTAGTACTAATTTATTGTCGAGTATCAGCGGCAGTAAAAGCTATACTTTTTCTTACGATGCTTACGGAAATACAACATATAATGGGCATAATTATTTTTCATATAATGATGCAGGACAACTCGCTTCAGCATCAGGTGGAGGAACGAATAAGTCATTCGCTTATGACGCATTAGGCAATCGTGTGAAAACTATTACAAATGGTAATGTAGAAGTAGAAATTTTCAATGATGCCAATCAATTGATGTGGGTAAAAGATTCTTCAGGCGTTAGCACCCAGAAAGTATATTTAGGCAATAGGATTATTGCTCAGCAGCGTGGTACAGCAAAACGATTTTTACATTTTGATGCATTAGGCTCAGTGATTGCTACATCCGATAGCAGTCGAAATATAACTTATGAGCATTATCGTCCTTTTGGTGAAAAGGTAGCAAATCCTACTGGTACGAGTAATGACCAATGGTATACCGCAAAACAATTTGATGATGAACTTGATATAGTTTATATGCAGGCACGATACTATGATCCCGTTATTGGACGGTTTTACTCGAATGATCCTTTAGGGTTTCGTGATATACATAGCTTTAACCGTTATGCTTATGCAAATAATAACCCGTATAAGTATACGGATCCGACTGGGATGTGCTCCAAACTTGGTAATGAGGAACAATGTCAAGATAGTAAACTTTGGGATCTTAACTCTAATGATGAAGGAGCACCTGCGAAGTGGGCTAAGATTCCTAAAAGTGAGAATGGTAATCCATCTGATGGAAACATTAGCTGTGATTCTAATTGCAGATATTATGCTACAATTTTGAGTTTAGAAATTGATCTAATGAAAGTAAATATGCATTATAGGCAAACACAAGGAGTACTTGTTGTAGGGACTCTAATGGCAGCACCTGCTGCTCTTGAAGGACTAGGAATAGCAAGTGTTCTTGCAAAAGAAAATGCAGCGGCAGCTATATTTGCTACAAGTCTATTTTCTTCAGTATCAGGAGATTTAGCAACAATAACTGCATTTGCATTGAGAAAAGAAGTTCCTCACATCATTCAGTCATTATTAAAGGTTGGGCGTTTTGGAAAACCCAGAACTAAACCTTTATTACCTTTAAAGCCGAACGAAATTATTATTCCATAACTATTGAGCTGTATTTATGACTGAAACTCTAAAAATTATTATCTGTTTTATATTTATAATATTATTTTATTATATTGTTAATTTTGAGTTGTTTTATTATAAAAGATTTTATGAATTTGATTATTACATTTGTTTTTTATTAGGTCTATTGCCGTATTTTATATTTAAATATTTGAAGAATATGACAAATGACTCTGTTTATGAATATCCTGCTAAATTTACTTTGTTAATGGTTGCGACTTGGTATGTTTTTTATGGGTTATTAGTTGAAGAGGTAATTTTAAAATCATACTCTTTGGCTTTACTTATAATTGTAGGAGCTTCTTTAAGTATATTAACCAAAAATAACTGGCCATATAAGACTGATGATGGAATGCTTTATAAACTAAAGTACATTAGGTATTGTCACCTTTTAGGGGGGGTTAATTGGATGTCGATGTTATTGGTTATTTATGTTATATATGTAGGTAAATGGGGCATATAATAATTTAAGGAATAATAAAAGAGGTCGGTGATACTTGAGAGTAATTCTCATTTGTTTTGATTTCAAACAGTGCCGCAGAAACAATAAAAAGAGATATATCTAAACTTTGATTTCAATCAGAGACTAGCCTCGCGATGCGGGGCTTTTTTTGTTACTTTATATTGTATTAAAAATTAATAAGATAGGGATATTAGTTTTACAAAAGCCATTCTTCAGCGTTAAGTAAATAAAGCCTGTTTATTGAAGAAAATGACGAGGGTATTCTTATTTGAATAGAGGAAATAGTCCAGCTTCTGCAAATCAAGTTTATAGCGTATTCACTATAAACTTGATTTATATGAAATAGTCTATAAACAAAGAATAAAAGGGGTCGGTGACATTTGATAACCATTCTCATTCGACTTCTCTAAATTTTGAATTCGAAGCCCCTTATGAACTACTCCGATATACGGGAACTTCACAAGGGGCTTTTTGTTGGCTGCTTTTGAAGCAATTGGGGATTAAGCCTTATATATATTGCGTTTAAGACTCATCTTAGTCATCACACCTTAAAATTATGACAAATATAAAATTTACCTAAAACCACATAAATATTTTTGCTTATTTCTCAAAAATTCAATAGCATACTCCCATAAAACTGTCGCCCATCATGCGAGTGATTTCTAAGCGTCAGTAACAACATTCTTCTAATTTTCTCAAAAGTGAATATACACATGATTATTGATGGTAAGCAGGCCGCGGCAGATTTACGCAAAACATTAGCTATTGAAGTAGCACAACTTAAAGAAGAAAAAAATATTACTCCCGGTTTAACGGTTGTTTTAGTTGGTGAAGACCCAGCTAGCCAAGTTTATGTTCGCAATAAAGTTAAGCAAACCCGTGAAGTTGGTATGATTTCAAATGAAATTAAATTGCCGGCAGACGCCTCTCAAGTGCAGTTATTAGCACAACTTGAGCAATTAAATAATGACGATACGGTGCACGGTATTTTAGTGCAATTGCCTTTGCCTAAACATATAGATGAAAGTGTTATTATTGCTGCTATCGCACCGCATAAAGATGTTGATGGCTTCCATGCGATGAACTCAGGACGCTTATTAAATGGCGAGCAGGGCGCATTAGTGCCTTGTACCCCACAAGGTTGTATTATTTTAGCGAAGAAGCATTTAGGTAATGATTTGTCAGGTCAGCATGCGGTGGTTATTGGCCGTTCTAACATCGTAGGTAAGCCGGTAGCACTATTACTTTTACAAGAAAACTGTACCGTTACCATTGCACATTCACGGACCAAAAATTTAGCAGGAATTTGTCAACAAGCTGATATTTTAATTGCCGCTGTTGGCCGTGCTAACTTTGTGCAAGCAAGTTGGGTGAAAGCGGGCGCTACGGTTATAGATGTAGGTATTAACCGCATTGAAGACGAAAACGGTAAAGGTAAATTAGTTGGTGATGTAGACTTTGCTGGCGTTAAAGACATTTGTGGTGCGATTACCCCTGTACCTGGTGGTGTTGGCCCAATGACTATTGCTTGTTTATTAAAAAATACAGTTGAAGCGGCAAGAGCCAACGCTTAATTATTTCAGCTATATTAATTTTTCTGATTAAAAACCAATAACTCGTTATTGGTTTTTTTATATTGTAAATACCGAGATAATAAAGGGGGAAATAATTGTTTTACTTGGCTAAGCTTGAAGCCATTCTTATGATAAAACTCGCTTAATTCTACACTGGCAAAGCATATCACCGGCTGCGATGAATGAATGCTTCGTATATGTTTCAATAGTCTGCCCGCTAATCCCTGTTGTCGAAATTTATCATCAACGACCAAACCATGTAAAAATAATTGCGGATTATCTTGTTCAAGCGCTGAAACAATTACAGCGGCAATAATCACCTCTTCACACTTAATAATATAAACGTTATCAAATCCTAGTAAACCAGCACTGTAATGCTGTTGTTTATAAAAGCGCATCAGCGATTTCTTGTCAGTTTTAATCGCTTTGGTAATAGATATTTTCATGGTTTTTTAGGTCGTTATTATTGTTTGCCATTATAAAATGAAAAAACCAAGCATGTCGCTTGGTTTTTAAATATTTGAAAGTACTTTATACGCGTAGGGCTTTCTCGCCACGTGCAATACCAACACAACCTGAACGTACGGCTTCAATGATTTCCGTTTCATTAGATAATGTTTCAACAAAAGCATTGAGCTTTTCAGCATCGCCGGTTAATTGAATGGTGTAAACCTGCTTGCCAATATCAATAATAGAACCTCTAAAAATGTCGGTAATGCGTTTTACTTCAGTACGAGACTTGTCATTCATTGCCAAAACTTTTATTAAAATAAGTTCACGTTCAACATGACTACGCTCGGTTAAATCGGTAATTTTTATTACATCGATAAGTTTGTTAACTTGTTTGACTATTTGCTCAAGCACTTTATCGTCGCCACTAGTGGCAATAGTTATACGTGATAAGCTCGGATCTTCAGTGGGTGCTACTGTTAAACTTTGAATATTAAAAGCACGTTGTGAGAACAAGCCTACAATGCGTGATAAAGATCCCGGTTCGTTTTCTAATAAAATGGCTAAAATTCTACGCATTATGCTTTAACTCCTTTTTTGATCCACATTTCATCTATCGAACCTAATCGTATTTGCATTGGGTAAACATGCTCTTTTTCATCAACTAATACATCAACAAACACTAAGCGGTTTTTAATACTAAAAGCTTCCGTTAGTTTGTCATCTAGTTCATCTAAATGGTTTATTTGTATACCAACATGGCCATAAGATTCTGCTAGTTTTACAAAGTCTGGTAATGATTCCATATAAGATGAAGAATGACGACCACCATAAACCATGTCCTGCCATTGACGTACCATGCCTAAAGAGCGGTTATTTAATGAAACAATCACCACAGGTAAGTTGTATTGCAAACACGTAGAAAGCTCTTGAATGTTCATTTGAATAGAGCCGTCACCAGTAACACAAATAACATGGCTTTCAGGAAAGGCAATTTTAACGCCCATCGCGGCCGGTAAGCCAAATCCCATGGTGCCTAAGCCGCCTGAGTTGATCCACTGGCGAGGTTTCGCAAAGGGATAATATTGCGCGGCAAACATTTGATGTTGACCGACATCAGAGCAAACATAAGCTTCACCATTAGTAATTTTATACATAGCTTCAATCACGCGTTGAGGTTTTATTTGATCGCCTTCTTGCACGTAACTTACGCTGTTTACATCTCGCCATTGCTGAATTTGTTGCCACCAAGATGTTCTTTCTTCTTTGTTAGGGGTAAAGTTTGTCGCGTCTAATTCATCAAGTAATTGCTGTAAAACCACCTCAAGTAATCCAACAACTGGAATATGCGCATTAATGGTTTTTGAAATCGAGGTTGGGTCGATATCAACATGAATAATTTTAGCGTTAGGACAGAATTTTTTCACGTTATTGGTAACGCGATCATCAAATCTTGCACCAAGCGCAAGAATAACATCAGCATTAGCCATCGATTTATTAGCCTCTAAAGAACCATGCATACCTAACATGCCGATAAAGTTTTTATGTGTTCCCGATATTCCGCCTAAACCCATAAGGGTATTAGTGATTGGAGCATCAAGTTTTTCAACTAATTCAGTCAATAATTCAGATGCATTAGCAATAACAACACCACCACCTGAATAGACCACTAACTTTTTAGCTTCCGATATTGTTTTTACTGCTTTTATAATTTGTTTATAATGACCTTTTACACTCGGGTTGTATGAACGCATTTTTACATCGGTTTCAATATGAAATTCACCTTTACTGGTTGGCATTAATAAGTCTTTGGGTAACTCAATCACAACAGGGCCAGGGCGGCCCGTGCGAGCAATGTAGAATGCTTTTGCAATAATATTAGGGATTTCTTCAACTTTTCGGCAATTAAAACTGTGTTTAACGATAGGGCGTGTACAACCAACAATGTCGGTTTCTTGGAAAGCATCATCTCCAATCAGGCTTGTCGGTACTTGACCTGAAAGTACCACCATAGGAATTGAATCCATATAAGCGGTGGCAATACCGGTAATACAATTAGTTGCCCCCGGACCTGAAGTGGCTAATACCACGCCTACTTCGCCAGTAGCGCGGGCAAAACCATCAGCCATATGCGTAGCCGCTTGCTCATGACGTACTAAAATATGCTCAACTTCACTTTGTTGAAATAGCGCATCGTAAATATCTAAAACGGTACCGCCTGGGTAACCAAATATGTGCTTCACTTTTAATGCGGCTAGTGCTTTTACCACCATTTCTGCGCCAGTGAATTGTTGCGTTGTCATGATTTTGCCTTATATGAAAGTAATGTTAAGTAATTATTATGTGTATGGATGCTAAAAAAACGTATTAAAAAACCCCCGGTCTTGTTCAGAGCGGGGGTTTATATTTGTTGCTTAATCTACTTTTCTTACAAACAACACCAACCCCGCAATGGTTTAATAACCACGACGACAGAGAGGAGTATGTTGAGTAAAAAGGTAAAGTTCATTTAGAACAGGATCCGAAAAGTAAAATAATTTATAACTCTATTTTTAAAATGTTTTTGCCTATGTGTCAACAAAAATTAACAATTTAACGATATATGGTAATAACATTTTAATGTAAAATGTGTTTTTAGAGTATATACGGGATTTTTAGTCATACTCATCGCTTTAGTATTGGTCATCGCTAGATCTCTAGTTTTTTGCCGATTAATATTTTGTCGCTTATTAAAATTGGAAAAAATCATGTTGAAATATCAAATATTATCGATTATTACTTGTGTGTTTATCTTAACAAGTTGTGCATCTTCGAGCCCTGTCAAGGTTGAGTTTGACCGTAATAGCAAAGTTGAAACTATTCACTACAAAACTTTTGCTTGGTTAAACAAAACAAAAATTTTGTCAGCGCCAGTAGGTATTAACCCTATCACTAAAGTTAAAATTGATGATGCGATTGAAGTCGCTTTTAAGAATCAAGGCTACCAACTAATTTCTGATTCAGAAAAAGCTGATTTTTCTATTTCTTATTCAGTAGGGAACCGCGATAAAATTAAAGTGAACTCTTACCCTGTATCGTACCAAAGAGGCTATAACCGTTGGGGCGGAAGAACGATGGGAACACAAACTTCGGTTCGCCAATATAGTGAAGGAAGTTTAGCTATTGATGTTTTTGATGTGAAAACACACCAACCGGCTTGGCATGGTTATGGAACCAAACGTATAACGTCAAGTGAAAAAGAAAACAGAGATCAAATGATTAAAGATACTGTTAACCGTATCGTTGCACAATTTAAGTAAAAACGACGAGTATACTGTCTTTATAAAACGCGGCTGTAGCCGCGTTTTCTTTATAATTTTTAACACTCACATCTTCAAATAATTCTGTTATGTTTAAAATAAATAATTCTTTATTGAAAAAGCAGGAAAAATCCTAAAGTTTAATTAAACTTACAAGTAACTTGTTTTTATAAAAGCATTATTGATGTCAAATTTTCTCTTTAAAGAAGAATTAACGGAAGAAAAGTCGAATTCAAAACCAAGCAAATCTAAGGTTTGGCGAATATTAGTAATTGATGACGATGAATCTGTTCATCAGGTGACCCGCTTAGTATTGTCCGACGCTAATATTGAAAACCGTGCTTTAGATATTGTCTCTGCATACTCATCGAAGCAGGCACAAGGAATATTATCTGAAGATAATAGTTTTTGTATGGCTTTTGTTGATGTTGTTATGGAAACTGATCATGCAGGTCTGGAGCTTGTTGAATGGATCCGTAATGACTTAAAAAATCAGGACATTCGCTTAGTACTTAGAACAGGACAAGCTGGAACTGCACCTGAAGCAAAAGTGATTAAAGAATTCGATATTAATGACTATAAAGAAAAAACTGATTTTACTGCTGGAAAAATGACTACAACGGTTTATGCTAGTATTCGTGCATACCGCGACATAATGACCATTCAGCGCAGTTTAGATGCCTTCAAAAAGTTAATAACAGCAACCCATGATCTATTAAAAATCAATCAGTTTAAAACTTTTGGCTCTGCAGCACTAGAACATTTATTAACCCTGATGGAAGTTGATAGCTCGGCACTTTATATTGCTCGTAGCCAACTTGAGTTTGATGAAAGTAGTACCAACCTTATCATTGCTTGCACAGGTAAATATGTGAGTGAGTCTAGTAGCTTAGAATCTTCAAATATTTCGGTTGATGTAAAAACTCATATTCAAAAAGCTTTTGAAAATAAACAACATTATACCACGGAAGAAATTTTTGTTGGTTATTATGAAACCTCGGGTAATTCGGCTTCAGTACTATATATAGAATTTGAAGACGACGCAGAGCATTTTAAGTCTCACTTAGCCGAATTATTTGCGACCAATGTTACGCTTATTTTAGATAGTTTATCTAAGCAACATGACTTGGAAAATACCCAAAAAGAATTATTACATATTTTGGGGGAAGCTATAGATACACGTAGTAATGAATCAGGGGCTCATGTTCACCGTGTTGCACTTATTTGTGAGTTATTATCGAGAAAATTAGGCCTGAGCGATGCTTTTATAAATGCGATTCGCTTAACTGCACCGCTGCATGATCTTGGTAAAATAGCTATTCCGGAAAATATTCTTCATAAACCAGATAAGCTTGATGATGAAGAATGGGCAGTAATGAAAACGCATGCAGATATTGGTTTTGAATTATTGTCTAAATCTAAAACTAGTGTACCAAAACTAGGCGCAAGGTTAGCACATTCACATCATGAAAATTGGGATGGCAGCGGATACCCTGACGGTTTAAGTGGTGAGGAAATTCCACTTGAAGCACGTATTATGGCTGTCGCTGATGTTTTTGATGCGTTAGGCTCTGATCGTTGTTATAAAAACAAATGGAATAATGCTGAGATTAGAAGTTATTTAATGGAGCAGCGAGGTATAAAGTTTGAGGCTCGAATCGTTGATATATTTATTGATAGTTATGATGAGTTTCTGCAGATAAGATCTGACCATCCAGATAGTTAGCGGTCAGATTGTTTACTTAAAATCGAGATTCGTGTTGGCTAGGCTTTGATGAACAAAGCCTAATACTTAGCTTTGGCTAATTTTGTCTACCGTTGCAGAACAAGCTTTTAAAAACATTTCCATAAAATATTTCACTTCAGGCATTTTCTGTTTTATTTCATCAAGCTTAATTTCCAAGCGTTCTTTAACATGAGCAAACTCAGGGTTTTTATGATTAATCTCATCAAGTGCCTTAATATAGGCAACTAAAATATCAGCAGCTTTTACAATCGTTTTATACTCACTTTCTACATTGTCTTGCACAATAATATCAGCAAAAATTTCTTGAAACTCTTCAGGTAAAGAAGCCAAACATTCTTTTTCGGCCAGATATTCTATTTTCTTAAACTCTCGTGCTATTTCTTTATTCGCATACTTTGTTGGGCTAACAATATCGCCATAGCGAGTTTCACTTGCCTCATGGTATAAAGCTATCGTTGCTACTCTGTCAGCATTAATCTTGCCATTAAACTTTTTATTTTTAATTACCGCGAGTAAATGGGCAACAATAGCGACTTGATGAGAATGCTCCGCTACGTTTTCTGGCTTTACACAAAACATTAATGCCCAACGTTTGATCAATGGCATTCTAAACATCCATGCTAAAAATGTACTTTCCATTTTAACCTCCGGTATAAATAAAAATATTATTGACTATAAGTGCTAAAAAAGTTTTTCAACTTTTCCATTGCAGGAACAAGCTCGTCAATATGAGGTAAAAACACTAAGCGGAAGTAATTTTTCTCACTAATGTTAAACGCACGGCCATGAACTAAAAGAATTTTTTCTTGCCTGAGTAAATCTAAAATCATTTTCTCATCATCTTGGATATTAAACTTTTCTTGATCAACTTTAACAAATAAATACAGTGCACCCATGGCAGGGTTACACGATAAACCATCGATATCGTTTATCATTTTATGGGCTAAGTTACGTTGTTTTATTAAACGGCCATCGCCTGTAATTAATTCGTTGATACTTTGATAACCACCCAATGCGGTTTGAATCGCATATTGGCAGGGCACGTTGGCACATAGGCGCATTGAGGCAAGAATATTTAAACCCTCAATGTAATCCTCTGCATGAAACTTAGGTCCACTAATAACCATCCAACCGGCGCGAAAACCGGCTATACGATAGTTTTTGGATAAGCCGCCCATAGTGATCATTAATACGTCTTGAGACAAACTTGCTGTTGGGATATGTGTCGCTTGCTCGTATAAAATTTTATCGTAAATTTCGTCACTGAAAATAATTAAATCGTGTTGACGAGCAAGGGCAATAATCCCTTGCAATATCTCTTCGCTGTAAACAGCTCCGGTTGGATTATTCGGATTAATTAATACTATAGCTTTGGTTTTTTCGGTGATTTTACTCGCCATATCAGCTAAGTCTGGAAACCACTGATTTTCTTCATCACAACGGTAATGGATAGCCTTGCCGCCTGAAAGCGCAACAGATGCTGTCCATAGCGGATAATCTGGTGCGGGGATCAATACTTCATCATCATTATTTAATAATGCTTGCATCGCCATAACAATTAATTCGCTAACACCGTTACCGATAAAAATATCATCAACACCGACATCTAGAATACCTTGCTGCTGAAAATACTGCATAACAGCAACGCGAGCAGAGTAAATGCCTTTAGATTCACAATACCCCTGAGCGGTAGGTAAATTGTGAATAACATCTTTTAAAATATCATCTGGGGCCTCAAAACCAAATGGGGCCGGATTACCAATATTAAGCTTTAATATTTTATGTCCCTCATCTTCTAGTCGACGAGCCTCAGCGGCAATTTGCCCTCTAATTTCATAGCAAACATTGTTGAGTTTTGATGATTTTATGATGTTTTTCATTACTGATTTATTTTTAACCTATAGTTAAGTTAGGAGCTAATGATGCAATCTTCATTGTTACTAATAATGGGCCGCTTTGAAATAGTTACTTGCAACTTTTTTATAGTATTTCTCCCAATAAAACGTAATCTTGTTCTTAAGCGAACAAAATATAAGCATGAGGTGGTTTATGCCATTACCTTTATTATGGTTAGGAGCAGCTGCAATTTCAGCATTTGCCGTAAAAGAACTAGCAGACGATAGAAAAAAGCAACAAAGAAAGCGTCGTTATTATCGAGATGTGCAAACGCTAGACCCCCTTGACCGACATGAATCTCCTGTGGTTACTTATCCAACTGACCTATTCAGCACAGAGCAAAAAGTAAAACCAGAAATTGGTGCCGTTGTTTGTTGTGGTATTGGCGGTCTGTTAGATCATACGGGCATTTGGATGGGGGAAAATATGATAATAGAGCTTGATGGTAATGGTTTGGTCAAACCTATATCTGTACAACGATTCACTAAAGAGAGATCAGGAAAAAATATTTTTGTTGCATGTGATTCACAGGGTAAACCTATTACGAGTGAGCTGGCCGCTAATAGAGCACAACAGCAAATATTCCAATGTCATGAATACCATATGATAGACAACAATTGTCATCAATTTATTTGGCAATGCTTTAAACCTAAAGATAGTAACTTAACCACTTTTAAAGAGTTAAATCTCCGTTTAGCCAAATTTTTTGATAGAAAAATATATTGGGATATTTGTGATTGTTAATCACTTTATTGCATATGTTATAGAAACTATCGCTATACATTTACCGATAAAATCATCAAAATACAGCCAATAAAAATAAAATGAATTAAGGTTTAGTTTTGAAGGTTTGGTTAAAAAGAACGCTGTATTTTTTTATTATCTTATTTATTTGTTTGATCGTTGCTGTGTTTATGGCATTACAGTCTGCTCCTCATATTCAACCTAAGCATCAAATTAGTGCGAATTCAGCAATAGAAAATAAACGCATTGCTCAGCGCTTGGTGCAAACTTTAAAAAGTAATAATAAACCAATACTTTTAAAAGCGACTCAAGCGGAATTGAATGGTTTAAGTGCTTTTAGCCATCGCGCGTTCCCTCAGCTTATTTCTGATGTAACATTGCTCAATGATAGTGCCTTTATTAATTTATCTTTAGCGTTACCTCTTCCCGAAATGATTAAGTACCTAAATATTGAAGTGATGCTCAATACTTCCAAACAGGGGATTGATCTCGACACGGTATATATTGGAAGCCTTGCACTACCGGGCAATGGACTGATCAAAATTATTGAATGGTTAACAAATTCCTATATTAAGGAAGAATTTGGCACGTCGCTACTTAACATGGTGGGAAATGTTGATATTTCCCAGAACCATATTATGGTCGGTATTACTTTTCCTGAAAATTTACAAAGTAACAAACGCAGTACCAAAGAAGAATTATTTGCTTTGCGCGATCAACTGGCTATATTTGGCGATGTAGAAGTTATCCGTTTTTATCATCAAAGCTTAATTGACTTTATTGATACTACACAAGCGCCTAAACACTCAATGGTCGAGTACTTGAGATTTGTTTTTGGTTTAGCTCAACAGCGAAATTTAGCGGGGGTGAGTGATTCATTAATAGAAGAGAATAGAGCAGCTTTAACGGCTTTAGTTCTTTATTTTGGTACCGATAAATTTGAATTACTGGTCGGTGATATTTCTAATTTTTCTGTGAATCAGTCAAAGCAAAGGGTACAACTCCAAGCGAGTGTGAAGTTACGGAATAGGGTTGATATTCAAAAACATTTTATTTACTCCGTTGCGCTACAATTATTTGGTACGAGTGCCGCAAGTAACGCTATTGGTGAATTGAAAGAGTTTTCAGACTCAAATAATGGTGGCAGTGGCTTTAGTTTTGCTGATTTAATGGCTGACCGAGCAGGAACGCGTTTAGCGATGTTAGCGACAGACTCTGAAGAAAGTGCCTTAAAAACACAAAATCATTTAGCTAAACTGTCGAATGAAGCGCAGTTGCTACCTGAATTAATAGGTTTACCAGAAGGTATTACACAGAAGAAGTTTGAACAGTATTATCGTGATATAGATTCTCTTGTTTATCAGTCTATGTTGTTTACTATTGATAGACGTTTACAGAAAATTGCGGTGTATCAGGAGTAAGATCAATCACATAAACTAAATGAACATTTATACTTGCTAAAATTAATAATTACATAGTTATTTATAATTAGAACAACTAGTTAGTTTAATAAATACCTTATACTTATCACTTTTCCCTACGTATAAAATAGGTCACTTAATTAATATCATTGGTATGAAATATTTTGCCAGGCAATAAAAAACGCGACTTATAAAGTCGCGTTTCATTTATCTAGAGAAAATCCTCTAAGTAGATAACCTAAGCAATGGTTATTTAAATAAAGACATCACATCACTAATCGGCATTAGTGATTTTTCACCGGTAATTCGATTCTTCACTTCAATATTTTGCTCATCAAGATTACGTTCACCGACAACTAATAGGATAGGTGTACCAATCAATTCATGATCAGCAAACATTACCCCTGGACGCTCTTTACGATCATCGAATATAACTTCAATACCCGCTTGCTGTAATTTTTCATACAAGGCTTCTGCCGTTTCTTTCACACGAGCAGATTTCGCCATATTCATCGGCACAATTGCTACTTGAAAAGGAGCTATTGCTGCTGGCCATTTAATACCGTATTTATCATGGTTTTGCTCAATAGCTGCAGCAACAATACGTGATACACCAATACCGTAACAACCCATGGTTAAAGTTTGATTTTTACCATTTTCAGTCAGCACACCACAGTTCATTGCTTGGGCATATTTGTCGCCAAGCTGGAAAATGTGACCTACTTCAATACCACGTTTAATAACAATGTTACCACTGCCACAAGGGCTTGGATCGCCTTCTACTACGTTACGGATATCTTGAATGTTGATTTCACCACAATCTCGTTCCCAGTTAACTCCAGTATAAGATTGGCCATTTACGTTGGCACCACAGACAAAGTCGCTTAGATGAGCAGCACTACGATCGACAATAACGTCAACAGATAAGCCTTTAGGGCCTAGAGAGGTAATATGGCAGTTAGCAACAGCAGTCACTTGTTCATCAGTTGCAAATGTTAAAGGTGAAGCTATACCTGATAAATTTTCAACTTTAACTTCATTTAGCTGATGATCGCCACGAAGCACTAATGCAATAATTTTTTCTGGCTCTCCTTCAGCAGTCGTGCCAAGCACTAATAGCGTTTTAACTGTCGTTTTTAAATCTATATTCGAGGTTTTTATTAAGCGTTCAAGTTTTAATTCTACAGTACTAATTTCTTGAGTTGGCTCTGTTCGTTCACCTTGTGGTGCTAAAGCTTCAGCTTTTTCAACATTGGCAGCAAAGTCGCTTGCGTCACTAAAAGCTATATCGTCTTCGCCTGAGTCTGCGAGTACATGGAACTCATGAGATGCTTCACCGCCTATTGAACCTGTGTCAGCAATAACTGGGCGATAATCTAAACCTAAACGGTCGAAAATACGACAATAAGCGTCAAACATTTTTTGATATGTTTTCTTTAAACACTCTTCACCTAAGTGAAATGAATAAGCATCTTTCATCAAAAATTCACGGCCACGCATCACACCGAAGCGTGGACGTATTTCATCACGGAATTTTGTTTGAATTTGGAAAACATTCAGTGGCAGTTGTTTATAACTATTTATCTCATTAGCAACTAGCTTAGTAATCACTTCTTCGTGAGTTGGTCCTAATACGAACGAGCGATTATGGCGATCACTTAAACGGAGTAATTCAGCACCATAATCTTCCCAGCGACCAGACTCTTCCCATAAGTCAGCCGGTTGAACCATCGGCATTAATACTTCAATGGCATTCGCTCGTTCCATTTCTTCACGAACAATGTTTTCAACTTTTCTTAATACTTTAAGACCTGTAGGTAACCAAGTATATAAACCAGAGGCAAGGTTGCGGACAAGCCCGGCACGCAACATTAATTGATGGCTAATAACTTCGGCGCTGGCTGGCGTTTCTTTTAGGGTGGAAAGCAGATATTGACTGGTGCGCATTGACTAAAGGTTCCGTAATAAATCGAGAATATAATTGTCGGTTATTCTAGCAGGGCGTTTGCTTTGGCGTAAGTAATAATACAAAAAAATTAATGATTTTATCAACAAATACCTGATTTGACGTAATAGCTTAACGAGTCATCTTTTTCACAAAAACCACCACAAAAAGTGCAATGGTAAAACTTCCTGTAAATGCTTCTATGGCAGCAATCGCTCGTGATATACCTACGGGGGTAAAATCGCCATAGCCTAATGTTGTAAAAGTAACTACTGAGTAATATAAGCTAGAAAGGAAGAAATTAAAGTTTTCATTAAATGATTGTGTACTGCTATAAATGAAAAAGGAGCCCTGATAATTTAAACCGGTGAAAGTATAAAGTATCGCGCAAACTAAAATTAGCAACATAGAAATGCCAACTATACGCAATGGAGCTTCGCCATAACCACAAAATAAATCGACGATTTTTGAAGTGATTCTTTTGAAACTATATTTAGGCATTTGCATGCGACGCATGGTCAATTCTTTTTGAATAAGATTGCCTGAAAGGGTGAAAATACCTTCTTGTTCAGAATGTTTTCTTAAATCGCGATAAACCTCTTCGGCCTGTTCGTAATAATCATTGGCTTGTTCTATTTTATTTTCTTTAAGGGCTTGTTGAGCTAGTACTTCTTGACTCAATCTTTTTCCTATTTGAATATTTTCAATTTTACAGCCTTTCCATTTTACCCCTAATAAATTAGTTTGCTCTAAATTAGCACAATTGAGTTTGGCATCCTTTAAGTCAGCTTTCATTAAGCTTGCTTTATATAGCTTAATGTTAAACAGATGAGCGCCAAATAAATTTGCACGATACAAATCAGCATAAGAAAAATCATAGCCATTTTTATTGTGATGATTAACTAAATCTATATGGCTTAAATCAGCATTTTTTAAGCAAATACCACGTGTTAATCCTCTCGCTGATACATAATCTACGAGGGCCTGTTTAACGTCACTGCCTGATTTGTCAGCAGTCTTATCGTGCCAATAGCAATAACCACTTTCATTTGCATTTTCTTGGCAAACCATTCCCTTAGTATCATCGTATTGGCAGAGGTGATTAACTTTTTTCATAACAGAAGTATAGTCGGGGATTTGCATTTTCCCCAACTAAAAGACCGTAATTTATGAATCGCTATTCTAAGAGGTTAACGAATAATTAAAATGAAATGGATTTTCTTTTCGGGCGTTCACTTGATGGTTTAGTAACCGGCTCTGCTGAAGTAGTAGGAGCTTTACTTTTAGCTCTTTTTTTCTTTTTTGCATTTTTAGTAGCAGAGACTACGGTACTAATAAAGTCAGCTGATTTTTTAGTGGGGTTATAAGCAACCTCAATAACTTCTCCATCATATTCGACAATATCGCCGCGACGAATCTTTTTACGCTTTTGACATTCAACTTCATTATTCACTAAAACAGAACCTTCACTGATCACAATTTTAGCTTCACCACCACCGCCAACCATGCTGGCAATCTTGAGTAATTTACAAAGTTCTATAGGTTCAACACAAATGTCGATAATTTTTTTTTCAGACATGAAATACGCCTAATAATTTAAAAGAATAATATGGTGTAATTCTAACATATATAACGGTTATTGAATAAAACTTATATTGTTAGTGGATGTCTAGTTACCAGTAGGTTGCAAAATGGTCGTATTTATAACTTGCTTTAACAACTGTTGTCTATACAATGCGCATCCAGCAGAAACGGCAAGATACTTGAAAGAGTGTTACGCAAAGCTACCGGTCTAAGGGCAAAGCCTATGACAGCGGGGTTTCCTAGCAGTATGATATATTCATATCGTATCAGTTGACCGTTTCCTTATTTGAAATTTACTTTATTGATAAAAAGGTATAACGATGAAATCATTATTACTAATCCCTGCAATTGTTTTAGCAACTTTTTCTTTCACTCCTACAGCGCATGCATCAAACATGGCTACAACTATTTGTGAATATGTTTCAGTCGATGACAAGTCTCGTTTACGTAGCTATTTGAAACAGAATAACTTAAAAGTTCGTAACATTTTTGCTGGCGTTCAATGCAACGGTCAAAATCTTGTTGAATTTGCCGATAGCAATAGTGCATTTAAGACTGGCTCATTAATGATTGGTAAATTGCCAAAGAAAACAGTAAAAGGCTTTATGGCATCGATTACTTCTGTTGAGTTGTCTTCAGTTGCTAACAAGCGCGTTAATGGTTAATCAGTCAGTTTATTTTTTTACCATGAAATTAGTCAAGGTGGATCTTATGTCCACCTTTTTTATGTGCAGTATTTGCTAGGGTCTGAATAATAGAGACTAGGCTCGCTTATTGATTTCACTAATAAGTGAATTTCTTTTGTCGAAGCAACAACCTCTTTACAATTTTAGCGTTTTATTTAAACGACAGTCTTCTAACAATTACCGCTGCTTTACGATAAATAAGCTTTGTTGAATATCAACGGAAACTCTCACCCTTCTAACTATTCTTTGTTTGGCGATAAGTTATTTCGCTCTTTGATTTACTATCGTTAATGTAAGCCGCTAAATTAATGATAACGTTGTAACTTCTTCCCGTTATCACAAACTATTCGTTGTGATAGCGGGAATCGTCTTTTTCTATAATATATTTAATCCTTTAATAATAGTGACTTATGTTTTGGCATCCGTTTTGCTCTCAATAGTTTAGAGAAAATATTGAGGATTATTTAATGGATATTAAAACTACAGAAAAAAAGAAAAAACAGCTTCAACAGCCTATTTTTTTAGTAATACTAGTTTTCGTGATCATCGTCGGGAGTCTTTGGTCATTTAATCAACCATCGGCCAGTGAAAAAGTATCAAGTAGCCAAGTATGGACTGATTCAGTGAAGCAAGGCGATATCGAACTATCTGTTGAAGGTTACGGAAAGTTAAAGTCGAAAGAGCAGAGATTATTGTCGACTCCGGCAAATGCTACTGTTGAGGAAATACTACTAAAGCCGGGTTCATTGGTAACCGTAGACAGCATTATTGTTCGTTTATCAAATCCCGCTATAAGCCAGCAAGTTAAAGATGCTCGTCGAGAGTTGAAAAATGCTAAAACGGGATATCTACAACTAGAACTTAATCAGCAAAGAGAAATACTCGCTCAGCAAGCACAACAAGAACAGCTGATGTCGGAACTAGAAATCGCCGAATTAAAAGTAATCGCGGAAGAAAGTTTAGTTGAAAAGGGCATAGTTTCAGAATTAACGTTTAAGCGTTCGCAATTAAACTTTAGACAATTATCACGTCGTATCAAAATAGAAAAACAACGTTTAGCACAACTAACCCAAGTTCATCAAAAAGAGCTGGATATTGCTCAAGACACTATTGAACAACAAGACGAATTGCTTTCAGTCATTAATGATAAATTTGAAAAGCTAACCGTAAGAGCCGGTATTAATGGAGTGGTGCAAAGCCTACCTGTTGAATTAGGGCAAAGTGTTGTCATGGGAGAAAAAATTGCCTTGGTAGGTAGTATTGACCGGTTATATGCAATGTTAAGTGTTTCTCAGTCTGATATGGAGTTTATTGCACTAAACCAGTTGGTTAAAATAGATACACGTAGTGGCATAACCACAGGAGTGGTCAGAAGAATTAACCCGGTGGTTGAACAAGGGATGGTTGCCATTGAAGTTAATATTACCGGTGATTTACCTAATAATTCCCGCCCAGAGCTGAATGTTGACGGTGTTATTTCTACCGGAAAATTAACCAATATCATGTATATCAAAAAACCGGTTAACGCCAGTTCAGGTGCTAAAACAACGCTATTTAAAATGAATAAAGAAGCTACTAATGCTGAACAAGTCAATATTGTTTATGGCCGAGAAAGTGGTGAGTTTATCCAAATTGCTAGTGGTGCTCATTTTCAAGATAACTTTATTTTGTCTGATATGTCCCGCTGGATAAAATCTTCAGTAATAACCATTACTCAATAATAATTTTTTATTTTAGCTTTCTATATAAACGCTAAAATACTTTATAATTAAAGGAAATACTTATGAATTCTCCACAGATAGCCACAATGCCTACAAATACCATTGACAACCAAAAGGTCACTTTGAAACCGATTATAGAAATGAAAGACTTAACTAAAGTTTTTTATACCCAAGAAATTGAAACACATGCCTTACGCGGCGTTAATTTATCAATTAACGAGAAAGACTATATTTCTATCTCAGGTCCATCAGGTTGTGGAAAGTCGACCTTGTTGTCTTTATTAGGTTTGCTCGATAGCCCGACTCATGGCAAGTATTTTATTAATGGGCAAGATGTTAGCGATTTAACCGTTAATCGACGAGCAGAAATACGTAACCAACATATTGGTTTTGTTTTCCAAGCTTTTAACCTTATTGATGAAATAAGTGTCTTTGATAATGTCGCATTACCCTTGCGTTACAGAGAACCGATAATGGCGGAAAGCGAGATTAAAGCTAGGGTACTTTCGAGCTTAGAGAAAGTAGAAATGTCTCATCGAATGGGTCATAAACCTAATCAGTTATCAGGTGGTCAACAACAACGTATTGCTATTGCCAGAGCACTTGTCGGTGAACCGACCATATTATTAGTAGATGAACCTACCGGTAACTTAGATTCTAAAAATGGTGATGCGGTAATGGAAATGCTCGCCAAGTTAAATGGAAGTGGCGTTACTATTTGTATGGTGACACATGACTCAAGATATGCCGATATGGCCAAGCGTCAATTACATTTATTAGATGGCGTAATCGCAGACGAATTTCAACAGTAGGAGATTAACATGAAATATTTTTTTAATAGTTTGAAGTTTGAGCTTTTACTGGCTAAATCGGCATTATTAAAAGTGCCCGGTTTTTCTACTACGGTTATTGCCACGTTAGCGGTTACGCTAGGGGCTTTGATTTGTATTTTTAATCTTAACCATGTTTTGCTCGTTAAGTCGTTGCCATACCCAGATGCTGAAAATTTAGTGGTAGTACAGCAAGTTTATAGCAATGGAAACGAAGGTTTTAGTGGCTCGCAATCAGCTCCTGGCATGTTGCTATGGTATAAAAGTCAAAAAGTATTATCTGAATTTGCCTTGGTTTTTGATCATAAACAATTATTAGCTGAACACCCTGAACAACCTAATGCGTTAGTAAATTTCGTCACACCAGAATACTTTTCTTTGTTAAGCCCTCAAATGCATTTAGGGCGAACAATAACGCCTAATGAAGGGCTCGATAAGCATCAGGCTGTCGCGGTATTAAGTTATGAGACTTGGACCAAATGGTTTAAAAGTGACAAGGATATTATTGGTACAAAAACCATGATTGGTCATGTTAGTTATAAGATTATTGGTGTCACGGCGAAAAACTTTATAACCCCCGCTAATAGAAATAATGAAACTGCCGATTTTTGGGTACCCTTTGATTACCAAGGCTTAGATGTTAATAACTGGGGAGTTATGACCCGAGCACTTATTGGTATTGGTAAGTTAAAAGCTAGCGCTTCAACGATGGAAGCAGAGTCAACATTAGCGGCTATATTGAATAAATCTTTTCAAGCGAGCGGTAATGCTGAGCCAGGAGATGAAGCTAGCGCCAAAATTATTCCTTTAAAAGAACTTATTCTTGGCAATAGTCAAGATGTCGCCTTATTACTCTTAAGTGGGGTAATTGGTTTGTTGTTAATCGCAACGACTAATGTCACTAATTTATTTTTATCTCGTGCTGCGCAAAAACAAAGAACCATGGCAATTCAAGCTGCATTAGGCGCTAAACCTAGTCATTTATTTACTGCTATGTTTGCTGAAAGTTTGTTATTAACAACTATTGCCGCGTTATTAGGCTTATTAGTGGCAGGCTGGGGTTTTGTTCTACTTGAAGAACTCGCTGCTCGGCAATTACCACGTATAAGCGAATTGGGTTTAGACAGGACAGCGATATTATTTACCTTCATTGTGGTGGTTAGTTTATCGATGATTTTTGCCAAACTTTCAAGTCGAGTAGTGAATTACGATACGCTACAAAGCAATTTACAAAGTAGCGGCAAGGGCAGTGGTTTACAAATATCAAAGCGGATACGTCATGGTTTAATTGCTGCGCAAGTTACTTTAGCAACCTTATTACTTATTGGCGCTTCAGTGATTATTGAACAAGCATTAGAGACCGTTTTGCACCCGTTAGGTTTTAATGAAGAAGATGTTTTTTATCTACGTGTTGACCGTCCTAAAGGATCCGACTACTCACCTGAAAGTCTAGTAGAAATGAACTTACTTACCTTAAAAATAAAAAGTGAATTAACTAAACTACCTCCAGTGATCAATGTTTCTCGTAGTATTGCACCGGTTATTTTTAAAGGGGCTAATTCGATGAGTTTAAGTAATCGCAGTGATAAACGTGTGGGTCATTTTTCTTTTAATATGGTTGACCATAATTATTTTGATGTATTGGAGTTACCTATCATCGAAGGGCGAAGCTTTAGTGAACAAAAAGATCCACGCTATCAAATTAACGAAATAATTTTAAGCGAATCATTAGCACGTGAACTAGTACCCGATGGCAGCGCATTGGGTAAAGTCTTTCAAATACAGCCAACTCAACCATTGAAAGTAGTGGGTATCGTTAAAGACTATTACCGTCCTGGTATGCAAGATGATGACGGTTTTCAACGTTATTATATGCCTTATGCCGCTTTTGAAGACTTTGGTTTTGATATAAAACTTAAAAGTGGTGGAACGATGTCTCGTGAAACTATTTTGCCTTTATTACAAAAAATAAATTCAAAATTAAGAATTAGAACCGTGGTCAGCCATGAAACCCTGCATGCTCAATTAATATATCAGCATAAACTCGCTGCTGGTTTAACGCTTGTTTTAGCAGGCTTATCATTATTACTTGCCGGCGCTGGAATTTATGGGGTGTTAAATTACAGCACACAAATGCGCCGTTACGAATTAGGTATTCATTTAGCCTTGGGTGCTAAAACACATCGTTTACGTAATATGGTGATAAAAGAGAACTTAACGCCGATATTTTATGGAATTGCTCTAAGCGTACTGTTATCTTTTATTATTTTCATAGTGTTAAGGCAACAAATAGATACCCAGCTTAATGTTAATATTTATGCTGCTATTGCTGCATTGCCGATTATGTTAATTATTGCCTTTTTCGCCTGTTACTTACCGGTTAAGCAAGTAATTACTGAAGATCCGATAAAAGCGTTAAGAAATGAATAAGCCGATAGATAAGAGAATAAATTAAGTCATTATTTCATAGTCATCAAAATAAGCCGGGGAGGCAATAAAAGTTCTTCTCTGCTTTTTATAAAAGTTCAGTTAATATTTATTGCTGTAGAGATTAAATCTACAGCGATAAAAAATTTCGTTAGTTAGTTTTATAAAGGATAATCCATAACCATGAGTTCAACAGTTCTTGTTATCGATGACATGATCGACGTACGTTTAAGTGCGAACTTTTTATTAAGTAATCATCATTATCATGTTCTCGAAGCAGAGTCGCCTTTGCAGGCTTTTGAAATACTTGAACAGCAACACGTTGATTTAATTATTCTTGATATGAATTATTCAATGGATACCACATCAGGAAAAGAGGGATTAGCGTTTCTTGATAAGTTAGCCAAAACGGGAAAAAATATTCCCGTAGTTGCTATGACTGGGTGGTCAAGCGTAGATCTTGCTGTAAAAGCGATGCAACAAGGCGCGACTGATTTTATTGAAAAACCTTGGGATAACCAACGATTTTTACAAGTGGTTAAACAGCAATTAACGGTAACCAGTTTAACTAAGCAAAATACGGTATTACGTCAACAAAATAAAGAACAAACCCCGACATTAATATGGCGTTCGCCCAGTATGATAAAACTCGTTGAGGAAATAGAACAAATAGCAAAAACCGATGCCACTGTTTTATTAACGGGAGAAAATGGCACAGGAAAATCAAGTATTGCGATGTTAATTCATCAGCAATCTCATCGTAGTGATAATGCCTTAGTAACCGTTAACATGGGCGCTATTCCTGAAAGTTTATTTGAAAGTGAAATGTTTGGCCATAAAAAAGGCGCTTTTACTGACGCGAAAGAGAACCGAATCGGTCGTTTTGAAATGGCCAACGAAGCCAGTTTGTTTCTCGATGAAATAGCCAATATTCCTTTGGCTCAACAGGCGAAATTATTACGGGTACTCGAGTCAAATGAATATGAAATGGTGGGTTCAAGTATTACTCAAAAAAGTGATATTAGATTAATAAGTGCGTCGAATGCTAATTTTGGACAACTGATTGCCACAGATAAATTTCGGGCTGATTTATTTTATCGACTTAATACCATTGAACTACATATTCCACCGCTTCGTGAAAGGCTCGAAGATTTAATGCCACTGGCGCAACACTTTGTTGAAAAGCATAGTGTTCGTTATGGTGGAAAAAAATTAACCTTAGCCGCAGATGTTGAGTACAAACTTAAAAGTTATGCTTGGCCGGGCAATATACGTGAATTGAGTCATATGATTGAACGAGCAGTGTTATTAGCAAAAAGCGAAGAAATACGTGCAGATGATATTGTTATTAAAGGGATGTCACCGGCAGCTATTCCTGAAGAAAATGGCGGTGCCATTGCTTTTATGACGCTAGACAAAGCCGAACAACAATTACTCCAACAAGCATTGAATAAAACAGCAGGTTCAGCGATTGAAGCGGCAGAGTTATTAGGTATTAGTAAGTCTGCGATTTATCGTCGTATGGAAAAATATGACATTAAAAGCTAAGCCTATGATTAAAAACAATACAGCTAGCCATCATAAACATTCTTTAGAGCGGCAATTAAAAGTTATTGCTATTACTACTTTTGGATTGTTTTCTGTGCTTATTTTTTGGATCATGTCGCTATTGGCTTTATCCACCCTGATGAAGTTCACCATTTTTACCTTCGTTATTGTTCCAATGGGAATATTAACGATTTATTTTTATCATAAAATGATCACCCCTTTTTATAGTTTAGCCAACTTGGTTGAAGCGGTTCGACTTGAAGATTATAGTTTGCGAGCAAGAGAGCAATACCAGTCAGGCGTTATGCATAGTTTGAGTCAAGAAATAGCACAATTATCAAATGATCTTCAGCAAAGAAAGCAAACGTATGACCAACATACTTTGCTGATTTACCATCTCATTGAACAGCTTGATGCACCCATTGCAATTTTTAATCACAAATTACAATTGAGCCACGCTAATGCTTCCTTTTCTGATTACATCAAGCAACCATGGCAAACTAAACGTTTAAGCAGTAGTCAAAGTTTAGGCTTTGTTTTAGGTGGCGAAACGGATTTTATAAAACAGCAATGGTCATTTATCGATAAAAATAAAGCAAGTCAGTGGCAAATTAAACAAAGTCAATTTACGCAAAATGAGCAGCAGTTTTATTTAGTGATTTTAACGAATGTTGAATTGATCTTACGTAAGAAACAACAAGACTCATGGCAACAAATTATAAGAGTAATGAGTCATGAAATTCGAAATTCATTAACACCTATAAAATCACTAGCCCAATCGTTAGTAGCACTGCCAAACCAAGAAGAGCGCTCTAGGCAAGCGTTGAATGTTATTGTGGAACGGAGTTTAGCGTTGCAGGAATTTGTTAATCGTTACGGTGACATTACGCAGAAAATAAACATTCAACAAAGCTGGATTGAAAGTGAACCGTTTTTGAATGATTTGTTAGTTATATTCCCAGATCAAAAATTTGAATCTAATATTCAATGCCAGCAAATTTGGGCTGATCCAACATTGCTAAAGCAGGTTGTAATCAACCTCATAAAAAATGCGATTGAAGCGTGTAATCCTGATGAGGTGATCAGGTTTAATATTTATTCGTCTAATAAGGAAAGTGAAATCATTATTGAAATTATTGACCTTGGACAGGGAATTGCGAATCCAGAAAACTTATTTGTGCCATTTTATACCACTAAAAAACAGGGGCATGGCATCGGCTTAGGTCTTTGTAAAAACATTATAGAGCAACATCAAGGACATTTGTCATTAACGAATAATACTGATGAAGTAAGTCATGACAAAAAGGAGCTACAAGGAGCAACCGCTAAAATATTATTACCAAAACAGATGCCCTCGCTGGTTTAATCTATTGCCATTTTGAAATATATGCTCATCATTGATGAGCAGAGTCTCTATATTGCTTAGGTGACATTCCCACCATTTTTTTAAAAATTCGGGAAAAATAATAAGGATCGCTATAACCCAAAGCTTCTCCAATTTGTTTAATAGTCTGCCCGCTATTATCCAACTCAAAACAAGCCCGTTGAATTTTCATATTGATAAAGTGTTGAATAGGTGAAGTATCGGTTAGCTCTTTAAACTTTTTAGAAAAGTGAAACTTAGATAATTTACTGTAATGTGCGAGCGTATCTAAACTTAATTCTTGATGTAAATTATCCCTCATCAAGCTTTCTACCGCATCAATGTCAAAAGCAGAACCATTATTGAAAGCACTCAATCTGAGCTGTAACGCTAAAAAACTTAAGGCTTGCTGTAAAATATGTACTGCATGAATAACGTTGGTGGCCGTATAGCCTCTGCTACCTAGTGCGAGTAAATGGTTGAAATCTGAAAGTATATTACTCATCACACTAACATGCGCCAAACCATCATCCATTTTCATTAATAAACGTTGAGCAAAGTCGTCTGCCAATGTCCCTTGAAAGTTAATCCAAAAAACAGCGTGCGCATTATTGTTATTAACTTTGTAAGAAAAAGCTTGATTGGGCGACAAGATAACAAGATCACCTGCATTTACCTCTCGATTTTTATTTTTATAGTCTAGAATTCCACTACCAGACTGACAGTAAATTAAACAATGGTGAGCGGGCTGGCTCTGTTTCATATTAAAGGTTAAGTCCTGTGACGACTTGCCAAGAGATAATGGGTATAAGCCTTGTGTTAAAGGATGTTTCTTAAGTTTGTTGAGCAAAAATATAGGAATGATTAAACGTATATCATGTATTTCAGATGTTTGGTGCTTAGATACGTTATTAGCCATATGCTGTTATAAAACCTAGTGCTTGATAATGGGTTGTGCATAGCAATATAGTCCATTAAATTAACAATAAAATCAATTCTAACTAGGTAAACACTATGTTTAAATAGAGTTATTAGAAATAATTATCACAATAAAACACTAAAGATACTTTATTTGCAGCAATATTTACTGCTTTGTTGCCAATATAACCCCCACTATAAGTGAGTTTGCTATGACAA